>Ga0209367_1007048_pt1 | contig 15512 bp, 9 predicted proteins | sample WorMetLIZISLAND2_FD_187412 | JGI IMG/M metagenome (GOLD analysis project Ga0209367, IMG submission 187412) | Marine gutless worms symbiont microbial communities from Max Planck institute for Marine Microbiology, Germany - Olavius geniculatus... ... | reverse complement strand
ACTCCCCCCCCCCCCGATTACGTGCTTGAAGCACATGCGTTGTATTCCAGTTTTTGTGCGCCAGCGTATATGGCAGCGCTGGAGGCAGCAGCAGTTTCAGCCAGTAATGAGCAGATTTAGCGACGACGACGACGACGTAGGTTGGTCAGCAAGCGATCGGCTCAGCTTGACGTATGGTAATGGATCATGCTGCCGCGGGGCCAATAATTACAACGCACACTGCTGGCAGTGTTAGATTGATGTTGGTTGATACTGCAGCTGAGCACCACCGACCCCAAGGAGTGGCGGATCCAGGTATGGGCGGAACCAACGGCGTCGTGGGTTGAAAAAAAGTGGGCGGGGCAGAGAGTCGCAATTTTCGGTCAGAAGCTACAAATTTTCGACGGGATTCCGACAGAGAGCTGCAAATTTCCGCCAGAGGAGATTATGGATGCAGCTCAAAGTTTCAATTTTGCTTCTATGTTTTCTCAAAATAGGCGTTTCATCCACAAATGTTGCATTTTTGGACGATAATTTTAGGACAAAAATTTTCTGGACAATTTTTCGACAGTCCATAATTTACGAAGGCGTCCCTCGGGCGGCGCTGATCTTTGTTTCGTTAGCTTTCAACCGGACACCAGTTGACACAACGAGACCACGGATGCGGGGCTAGTGCATCGCGCGGTGTGCCTGTTTATGTGTCAGCTTTCGCAGGTACTCATTTTGCCTACCCACGGAGGGACGGCCAGGCTGAGTTGACCTGGATGGCTGGTTACATACCAAGATGGTTCACCCGCCTGCCGACGGTCACCCATCCATGTGCAAACACGTTACGCGCTCCTGCAAATTCAGAGTTGTTGTCGTAGCCCGCCGGTAGCGAGGAATTTCCGTCTTAAGGGTGTTTCGGTTATACCTTCCTAAATAACGACACTCACGGCGTTCCGTCCCCATTCTCGTTTACTGCGAGAAGGAAAAATAAAAAGTCCTTGACGCCTACAACGCGTAATTTTCGACGTCTTCGTTCGCCGTCGATTGCTACGCCCATATTCGTTTCTTGGATAATCTTTCAGAATTCAGACTAAAGACAGCCACGTCGTCGCCATTGCGTAAACTTATTTTATCGCCCGCTATTTTTAGCTGAACGCATGCTGGACTTAGGCGTAGCTTAGACAGAAAATGCAGCTGGGGTTCAAAGAGGGCATCGAACCCTTTCTCCACTTCCAAATAGGGGTCATGCTTCTCCGTCCGGGTGGGACTCAATTTCGGGGCATAAAAAGCCGCTCTGGGAATGCACGTAGCGGATATGAATTTCGCCAGTTTTGCGCTGCATAAGTGAGTGAGTGAGTAGGGTTTAACGTCCCGCCCGACACAGTAGCCTATAGGCTTAGGTCATTTCGGGCACTGCCTTTGTAGGCAAAATTGCACATACACATAACCTAGTAACGAAACAAAAAGTTTAACCTTTACAAAAAGTTTAATTTTTATGAAACGCAAATCACAAAAAAGTGGAAATCTAAAATTGTAAGAACTGTCAATTATAATCGTGCACATGTATCGAAAATGGCAGTTCTAATAATCTTCCCTCTTATCATCCAGAAAAACTTGCATTGACAGCTGAAGTAGGGGACGGCGCAGTCACTCCCTACCGCTTCTGGCGACAATGCAATGCGTTAAGAAAATAGCGACAGGAAGTTGCAGCTTCCGACAGACAACTGCAAGTTTTCGACGGAGAACATTACGATGCTCAGAATTTTAATGTTGTCCCTCGATTTTCCCAAAGTGGGGATTTCCAGTGTAGAGCTTGAGTGCAGCACTGTCGCTGCGTCGGCATGGTAATGGAATATAGTCGGCTGTGAAGACCGTTCGAGTTATTCGAGTGCGGTTTTTAAACTCACAACCGACGCCCGGTAGCTGTCAGTTGTTCTCAGACCAAGACCGTAGCGTGCGCGTTTGAATGACTGCGGTGAATATTTGATTGCGACTAACTGGAGTTAATGGAATGACACCATTCCGCCTGTGATAGAACGACGTACGCGACCCACACACGTCTGCATGAGTCTGCCTACTGGCCGCGTATAAAATAGCCAAACTTGTTACCACCGGATGCGATTTTCAAACTTGAAATGCACAGAAATGCGTTTTCGGCCGGGGCTTTGGCCGAGATCCCACTGGGAAGTTTACAGCGCTCCACACGCTCCGAAGGTGGATTAATGAATTGCCGTTTGAGCCTAGGGGCTGGAATTGAACACTCCTTTGGAACATTCTAGCTATTGCAACATTGTACCGGTTATCCAGTCAGCAGAACCTATGCTACAAAGATGGGGTTCACTTGGGAGAAGCAGAGGGGGAAGCTTTTGACAGACACGATGGCGTTGGAGTGTGGTCCATTGTGTATATAGTTAAATGCGGGATGAATCAAGGTCAAGGTCAAGGTCAAGGTCATGCACGGTGTATTACATATTACAACGGTTACGAGCCATCGGCCTAGATTGTACACTGTACAGTAGGCAGCGCGTTACAGTTCAAAAGGTTAGAATTTCCGAGTTATACGGAGCGTCACCTGCCATATCGGATCACACTGTGTTACAGTATTACATGCCTCCCAACACAGTTCAACACGCCCAACCTTAACCCCCAGCCAGACAGGACGGTACTGATTTACCTACACCGGATGAATGGAAGGATAAGTTGGTCTGGGTGGCTGCACTGACTGGTTATGTACCGAGACGGTGTACCTGTTCAAGATCAGTCAACCATTCTAGTAGTAAACGCTGGACAGTGACCGAGCCGGGAAGAATTTCTTGTCGGACATACGATAAAATTCTACATATATGTGCAATTTTTGGAAGCTAAATGGTCTCACTTGCAGAGTTAATTTTACTCAGGCCTAATAAACAAACAGGTCTGTTTCTGCTATTTCTGTTTTTTTCCTTCCCACCGCGGAACAACTCTTTTTCGGCTGCAAGCAACTCGATCTCCAGTACACAAAAAGGTGTCTCTTGCGCCCTGATATTTCTGCGTGGTGCCGGGCAGAGCCGTGCATAGATGCAGCGTGGTGTGATTTGGCATTAGCATACGGCTGGCAATTCGACTGGCTGCATGACAGAGGCGCCTAATTCGGCGGCCGTGTTAGGTCGATGAGATCCGCCGTCAGGCGAGCCGAGCCGAGGCGAGGGCAGAATAGATCGATAGATCGATCAGACGGACGAATGTGTGAGCGAGTGAGTGGGCGAACGGCCAGCGAACTGACACGTGTGTGTGTCAGCGTCGAATACTGCAGGACATAATCACTACCCTCCCCCCTGCCCAAACATAACGAATACAGAAACCGAATTAATTCGGCAAAACGCGAAAGTCCGTGCAACTTCTTGTCGTTTCTATTCGTCAGGTAAGTCTAACAACTTTACTGCGATTTAAAATCGCATGCTTTTGCTTGAGGGTTCAACCCATTCAACCCCGAATTTTCCATTTCCTTGGCCCCGTATAAAACAATGCGTCATTAGACCCCTGCCACTTACATCAAAGTCCGTCAAACGGTTTGAGCAGGGTGCACGAATGCGACAGACGACAGCCAGACGGATCGCGCTACGAAAAAATGTCCAGGAATAGGCGGAATTGCTTGCGCTGCAAGAGCGACTACGCTTAAAATGTGGATTTATGCTGCATTATCATTGCCGGGATTTTTTTGTAGCGTGATTATGTCCGGGGAGATTTTGTCCGGGCGGGGATATGTTTGGGGATTAGTTCGGAGGGTTATGTGCGTTTGCCGGGGCGTCGAACTGAACACGGCCGCGGCTGGCCACTGCGCATGTCAGCAACTGCGCTTTCTTCCTGTCGCTGTATCAGAGTGCTGCTGCAGGCACTCAACCTCTCAGCACGAACCTATAATAAGAGACATGCAGCTACTTCTCTCATACAGCGGCATCATGGCAGGGGGCAAAGAAGCAACTTTGTATTTTAGCCCGCCAGTAATTTTTTTATTTTCCAAGTTTTTCTTCTAAATGTACAAAATTTCGGGCGGCAAATCTCTAGTTTTGGCAGAATTTTATGGCAAAATTGGCATTTTGACCACAAATAAATAATCTCTGTTGTCACAACTTTGCAGCTGGACGTTAAAATTGCTACACATTTAAAAAATATTTACAGAAAAAACTTTCTTAACGCACGACGCTGCTGAAGTGACAAGTAGCTCTTTTATATAGGCTATACCATTGAGTTATATATTCTAGATATCATTCGGCTATACCAGCATACGTAACTACATGTACGTATATACAGGCCAAAGTTAAGCCTGTCACCGGGCTTTTTGTCGCTAGCAGTGTTTGAATTGCCGGGGAAGGGAGGAGGTTGGAGGGGGTTTAACTCCCCAACTGTTTTCTCAACCCCCTAACACCCTGTCAAATTATGCACTGGGGGGTCAGCTATGTACTGTATACACAGGATTCGCATCACAATTTTGGTTGGGCTTCAACCGTCGAAAAGTTTAACCCCCAGCTAATTTTTCACAATTCAAACACTGGTCACTAGAAAATATGTCGGCCAATTGCCGACGTATTCTGCGGCCGTCCGCCTGATTTTTGACCTTTTGAACTGAAAATAATTTATAGGGAAACTGGTTACTCCAGCCTGAACATTCACACCAACAGTTAGTTTACCTTGGCGCCTTTTTGTTTTTGAGTTAGAAGCGGGCACGTGACAGACGGACAGACATACGGACGGACGGAAAGGCAAAACGCGCGTTGCGACTTACTATGACGGTCGCATAAATCGGCACAATGACTTTATCAATTTTTAACCGATGTTCAAAGATTTTGCCGATACACTCGACATTATTACATTGGCAATAACGATCCAGCCGTACGCGAATCTCTGCGTTGTTCTTTGTGAAATAGGCCTATTAACGGTCAGAAGAAAACTACCGTTCTCTGTGCACTAAACCTCTCTTTTGCTAAATGGTCAACTCATATCGCCAACGCCAAACAGTTGGACTGAATTTGTACACGAAGATCGCAAATAACTGCTTCTGCGCATGTGCAGTAAACGACTGCCAGAAATAATCACGCCCTTGTCAAATGGCCAAACATTATAACTTTTTCATTTATTTTCAGGGGGCGATGATATCATGGTTGTGATTATGATATATCATTATTGGTAGACCTACGTGCTTTCGCCAAAAAGGAACATTTGGTAGTGTAACTAAGTATATAAGTAAGTAAAATATCGATTTATATAGCACATCAACGCCAGAACATCCGATAACGCTTCAGGTTTTGTAGAGAGTTGTTTGAACGATGCCTTACTTACTTAAGTTTAGTTTTCACCCGGAGCAAGACACGCAACGGACGCAACGTAAAAATAGACACCACTTCTATATATCTTGCACTTTGGCTGTTGTGTTGTTTGCGTAGTTCTGTTCGTTTTGTACTTGCTTGCGTACTTTACTCGTGTGTGTCGGCCGCGTCATTTGCGTCAGAAACTACAACGTGGGCCATAAAAACGTGGCACTTCTCTTTTGTCAACATCGCCGATTATAGACCGATTTTTAAAATTTTTTCATTGACACACTTTGCAAACAATTTGCATTTATGCCATTATTACATATTCCATTACATGGTAAATGCGCTTTTACACTATTTTGTGAAATATAAATGTATGCAAAAACTATTGATAATACCAAAAATTTAGGTAAATGAAAAAAACACTTCAGACCAACATTGCGATAAACGATCGGTGTAGACTGTGTTAGACCCACACAGTCTAGTGTCATACAGATCGTTCACTGCATGTTGGTTCCAAAATGTTTGTTTACTATGATCGCTATGTATGCATATTTTATTGATATTTTACAGGGTAGTGTAGAGACACATTTACGGTGTGGTGGGATGTGTAACAATCACTTTATTGCAAATTGTCTGTAGAGTGTGCCGGTAAGAAAAGTTTGAAAATGGATCAATAATTGGCAAAGATATGGACAAAATTATAGTGCCACGTTTTTTTGGTCTACCCTGTATATACGCAAGCAGTATATAATTATGTTGCATGCATTGGGTTGGGTGGAAACTGAAACTAAGGCTTGACTGACGTCTGTGCAATGCTGATGTATCATGTAGGTATGCAGTCGTTGGCGTGACGTGCTGTACCGTCCGTCGCTGTGGCACGGCGTCACGCCGGTCGTCTACTGTCGTCAGCTGGACGTCGACGACGCGCGGCGTCTGTACTTCCGCTCGATCGAACAAAGAGGCTTCGATTCCCTCAGACTGGTCGCCGTCGTCGACTCAGACATCGAGACACTGGACTCGTTGATCCCGCAAGCGTCGGCGCACATAGTCGACCTGTCCGTGCGCTGTTCCAACATCTCGGACCGCGGACTGGAGCGACTGCTCGAACTGATGTCCAGCGTCGTCAGCCTCGACCTGAGTGGCTGTAACGAGCTGACAGAAGCCGGGCTGTGGACGGCCCTGTCTCGTCCTCGCATCGTCCAGCTAAGCATCAGCGACTGTATCAACGTTGCCGACGACACGGTGGCCGCCATTGCTCAGCTTCTGCCGGCGCTGCGAGAACTCAATCTCCAGGCGTACCACGTAACCGACGCCGCGCTGGCTCTGTTCGCCGGACCGTGCACGCCGGCTACGGTCTGCGCCGGACCCGGCGTCGGCGTGGCGACCACGACAGTCCGGCCGCTGAGGACGTTACGCTTGCACTCGTGCTGGGAGATCACGAACCACGGCATTCTGAACGTCGTGCGGACGCTGCCGTCACTCACTGAGCTCAGTCTGTCCGGCTGTAGCAAGGTAACGGACGACGGGGTCGAGGTGATTGCGGAGAACCTGCGCCAGCTGCGAGTGCTGGATCTATCGTGGTGCTCGCGACTCAGCGACGCCTCGCTGGAATACATCGCTTGCGACCTCGGCCAGCTCGAGGAACTTTCGTTAGACAGGTAACACTGCAGTGCTGACGACGCACTATAGCATTTGTTTCTTTCGTCTAATTTTCACTTAAAACTTGTCAGTTCGTTTTGGTCGAAGAACTCAATCTCCGGCTTAAGATTAAGCGGCCAGATTAAACGGCCAACGTGCCTGCCAGTCTTTTTTAGCGTAAAACCCCGTTTACACGATCGAGCAAACATCGAGCAGACGTCGAGCAATTAGCACATGTATTTTGAATACATTTGCTTGACGTTTGCTCGATGTTTGCTCGATCGTGTAAACGGGATATTTCGTCTTTGTGTCGCCTTGTATCGTAGCTATGGATCAGCGGCGTCGTCGGTTAAAAAGTAGGGAAGGCCAGAAAGCCGCAATTTTTTAACAGACCACTGCACATTTCACATTTCTGACGGAGGAGGTTATGGTTGCTCAGAAATGTAATTTTGCCCATAAATTTATCTAAAATGGAATAGTTGCAGCCCCAAATTTTTTATCGTTAAAAAAATTTTTTCAACAGAAAAAAATATACAAACAAGCTAAAATTTGCGGAGGAGGTAATTATCTCCCGTTCCCCTCCGTGACGTCACTGCTGTCAACTGTTCGTTTGTTTCATGCCACATAATTCCAGATGCTGAATCGCTAGTAGATTGTGTAACTCGCGCACTTAATTCCGCGATGTTTGATCGATTAGTGTTTCGCTGAAAACAAACTTTTCGAATTCGATGTTTAATCTGTTTCCGAAACGTTAGGTCGTTATCTCATGGCATAACGTGCCGTCTCGTATCATATATAACTGACGATCAGCGGTGCCGTCAAAAAAACGTAGGGAGGGGCAGAAGATTACAATTTTCTGACATACCGGTGCACATTTCCGACGGAGGAGATTATGGTTGCACAGAAATATAATTTTGCCAGTAAACCATGTTAGTCACAAAATATAGTCTACATAATAACAGGTCGTAATAGATGCAAAAGTAATGATCCCTAAAATTTGGATGGATGAACGTAAACGTTTTAACTGAAGAAAATAGTTCAATGAAAAATGACATACGACAAGCGCATGCGTGTACGACGTCGGCCTTTAGATATCTGTCATCAAATTCAGAACTAGAAGGCACTCGAAAGAGTGCATATCTCCGCCAAGTGAAGTAATTTAAACATTACAACAACTGCTATTATTATTATTACTACTACTACTACTACATTTTGACCATGCGTCTATCTGGCACCGTTATGGAGAGTACATGTACACAAACAAACAAACAGACAAACAGACCAACCGACGGACACACAGAACGACCAATCTCATAATCTCCTCCAATGTTCACTCCGTTCACTTGGCGGAGATAATAAGCTAAATTATTCCGTTCTGCACGCAACTGTCAACACGCAAGCGTTGCAGTTTGCGTGTGTTTACTTGTTTGTTTGCGAGTCATTCCACATTTTACATTCACGACCAAGGACCAAGGATTAAATTCGTTCTTTGTATTCGCCAGGTGGCAACACTGTTCTCGGGGGAGCTTTAAGGTCTCTGTTTGCCTTTTCAAGCTGGCGCTTTAACGGCATCTTGATTTTCGTAGAAATTATTAAAAATTAATATTTGTTTCATTTCCTTTTATTGCATGTGCACGCGAGCTCTTCTCGCGGCAGATGTTTCGGGTTTCCGGTATCCGTTGTTTATTCGTAAGTAAGTAAGTAAGTAAGTAAGTAAGTTGCAGCTGTCAGTCTACAGATATTACCGTACATGAATGAATAATACACTCAAATGTCTATTTTCATGTCCGCTCTATAGACAGACTTTGGACCAGTTGCTGCTGCTGCAGAAAACTAATATCGTCGGTTGCCATGGTGTCTTGGTGATTATTAGTTTTCTCAAGACCTCAACGCACGTCGTTTACGGCGCAAATTGACCACAAGATGTCGCTGCTGTCACGCGGATGGAAACGCTAGCTGAGGAAGTATGGACAGACAGACTAACGTCAGGAAGTAATGAAGGAAAAATGGCACTTTAACATCAGCCATTATTTTACCTACATGTAAAGCCCAAAACGGTAGTCGATAGCCGAATTCGCTGCCAAATTTTTGTGCGCAGAAAATGCGCCAAAAATAAGGATATTCGAAAGTATTTTTTTTACTTAACAAGAATCACATCTATGCACGACAAACCTCAAATTTATTTTAGTTAAAACCAGACGTAAAATCCGCGAACAGTGCTTTTGTTTGCGACCCATTAACAGTTTTAACTTTTAACATTTTGTGAGTAGTAATAAGCGAAGGTCTACGTATAACGTAGTCCTTTCCGCGAAAAAAATGATCAGTTTTTTCGGCCTTTAGCGAGACACCAGTTTACACTGCGAGACCACGGATACGGCAGTAATTAATAGGTCAATGCATCGCGCGGTGTGCCTATGTTTATCTCCTAGCTTTCGCTGAAACATAAGCTATTGCGTTTACCCAGGAAGGGATGGCCAAGCTGAGTTGACTTGGGTGACTGCTTACATACCGAGATTGTTTAGGCCTAACCGTCTGTAGACGGTCACCCATCCAAGTACTAACCGGTCCCGGCGTTGATTAACTTTGTTGATGCGAGCAATGGCGCTAAAGACTAATAGAGTGTTTACACGATCGAGCAAACATCGAGCAAACGTCGAGCAAACATCGAGCTGGCTCAAGCAGGCCTATTGGAACCCCGCCCTCTGGCTCAAATGTAAGCATAGGCTTAGCCTCTTAGCCCACAGCTGATCACGTGTTATATAGGCCTCTTAATTACAACCCACCCGCTCTCCTAATTAGCATGCTAATTATCATAGAACGTCCAGCTAGCTGTTCTATGTTTGCTCGATCGTGTAAACGAGCCATAAGCCACACCGCCACTGCTCTATTCCACACGGCTGCACTGACATTTAATTTCCGATTTCTACCCGCTGTCGACACTCAGTGGCTTAGCTGCTCAGCCGTCCGTGATCCGTCGCCAACTTCTGTGAGCAAATAAACGTCGTCCACGAGGTTTAATTTCAGCCAAAAAAAAACAGCAATGACCGGATTCGTGTATTTCGCGTTGTCTTGCGATCTATTGGCCGTATGGATTAGGGGACCTTGAAAATGCAAGACTGGATAACGCACTGCTTGAAAATGCAGGAAAAACAAATTACGTGTGTGGTTAATGTAGTTAACTTCAGCTATAACATTTTTTATTATGAAGATGGAATATACCTAAGGCTATAACTGCGTGCAGATAAAGTCACGTAAAACTGTCCTATTAAAACATACAATTTCTCAACTACAAAATATGTCAGACACAAAGTTAGGCAAATTGGCCTGTCACTTCGGCAAACGCTACGTGTTGTGCACTTGCACCGGACATTCGACAAACGTCGTCAAAGATCTGTCGCAAAGGCAGTCGGCGGCTTAGCCAGGATCTATAGTTATAGTGGGGGACTTGAAAAATGGGGTATGACGAGGGGTGTCCCCTCCCCACGAGAAAGAGGTCTGGGGAGTAGGCTGTGCCCTCTCCCCCGAAAATTTTTAGATTTTTTTGTGTAAAAATGTTATGTTTTGATGCATTTGTGGCATTATACTGAGTAACTTAGTAGGCTTCTAAGGGGAGCACATGCCCCCAGTGCCCCCCTCCTATGGCTACGCCAGTAAAGGCAGTTCTTTCTTAGCGCTTGTAAAACTACGCATATCAACCCTATCAACTGTAGGCCTACCCCAATTTCAATTTCTCTCATTTTATTTTTATTTCATACATTTCATTTCTTTTTAGTTCATGTGCTAGATTAAACCGACATTTTGTCTGTCAGTTTTTGCAGTGCAAATTCAATATCATATCATATATCGTAGCATAACGCTATTTAATTCAGACGCTTATTTTCCTTTTTATTTCAGTCTCGCATTTTCCACCCCTGCATTTTTGTGCTCCATTTTCCAGTCTTGCATTTTCAGTCACCCCATGGGTTACTGTGTGGTTCACAGCAAGGAGGGAACGTGTCTTAAAGTAAGGGCCACATCAAAGGCCCAACGCCAGAGAATCGAGGCATCAAAGGCGCCGAGGGAAATGGGGCGCTGTGATATGGGAAGGGGACATTGCCCGTTCGCATAAAATTTTAAACTTTTGCGATCTCGAATCGACGTGTTTTAGTGTATCGTGGCAATTTCTGTGGCGTTAAATTTAGCAGTTGGTTACATCAAAGATTTTAACGATCATGCGCTATAGAATTTTTTTTATTTTACATTTGACAATAAAAACCGTAAAAATCACACATTAAATTTGCGGAAAAGAAAACGGATGTGACAAGAAGAAACAAACATTTGTTATCATTGTAATTTTTTTAAAAATTTCGCTAGTAAACACAAACAACGGGACGGGTAAGCCTACAAACTGTGTTTAAGCTCTACATATACTGAGGGCTAAAATGGATTGGGGCCATTCTCCTGTTTCCCTTCCCCCTCCCCTTTTCGCCGCTACTGTGTGTTCTAACGGACACTAAGAAAACCGGGATAAGCTTTCTGTGTTCGTCTGAAGTCCCTCGCGTCTCTACGGATTCCAGAGGCATTTGTTAACTGTGGACTGTGGATGATGCGCAGAGAAAATCCATGAAAAACATTGCGAACTAAAGCCCACCTCCACTACACTTCGATTCTGTTGTAGATTTGTTGCAAGCCAAGAAAATATACAGCAGTAAATCAGTAATACTGATTAGGTTAAAATTAATATTTATATTTAGTTTAGGCGACAGGCCTATCGCTTGCGCTGCAAAAGGCGATTCATGTATTTCTTTCTGTCTGTCGTCTGTCTGCCACATTCGTGCTCCCTGCTTAATCCTCTCGCCGGATTCAGATGCCATTTGCTAGGTACACTTGTATTGACACTTGTATTGTCCCATTAATTGTGTCAGACGGGGTCTTTGATCTCCAAGAAACAAAAGATCTGGGGGCTGAACGCCAAGCCAAAACATGCAATTACAAATTTCAGCCAAACCGTTAGTCGTTTGCAAATACTGACAGGGAAAATTTTTTGCAGCAATTTCGCTTTTTGCCAAATTACTTTAGTTTTTTGTTGCAGACTTTTCGTACAACTTGTCGTAAAGTTACTCAGTAAAAACCGTTGGGTATTTTCTGCTGTGTGCATTGTTTTACAACAAATCCCCCACAACTAAACGAAGCAACTGGAGTTTGGGTGACTCTGGCGAGCGCAAAGACAATAAAAAGAAAACGCCGTACTATTTAGTCTGCGAATGCATGTTCCTATACCCTGTCTTCTGTTCGTTGCTCTTCTCTGTGACTACGTTTAGTAGTCAGACTAGCTTAAATGTTCTATTGTTCCCTGGGTGCGGACACCTTGAGTAGTAGGACAGAGCACCGACGGCGTCAATAGGCGAAGAGTGACATGGACGCTTTTTTACCCACGTTGCTGCTGTTAATTACTTATGGCCAGTTAACTCAAATTCTAGAAAATATGTTTGATGTTGTGAAAACGATGGCTATAACAATTTGAAGTAGGCCCTACTGTGTATTCTCATCAACCGATGTTCATTTTGGAGCTTTTTTCGGTTGCCGCTGCTCGTGTCGGGAACAGTCTGCCTAAAATATTTCACCTCTGCACCTGTCGTGGCTGTCTCCCGGCGGTCCCGTTTCAAAACTCATCTGTTTTACGTAATCTCGTAGATTATCTCACACTTTGTGATTATACGGTGTCCGCGCAGTGATATATGTTGCTTCGGACAAATCTGATCGTCTTTCTGAGACTCCGACTTACTCACTTAGGCCTACTTATGGACAAGAAGCCCAGCTGTCGCTAGGGAGGACCGACCGTACACGGGTGTCGGAAGAACAGCAAATGATTTGCGTGTGGACTTATGCGACTTCCTATTAGTGATCAATAGCATCCTGGGTCCTATCTCTTACCGTTTAGCCACAACACATTCGTTACAGACGGACGAACGGACGGAGAGACGACAGACAAACGGACCTACCAAAAAAAACAAAATGCCCAAGGTGTTCGTACTCAAGGTGACGTAGGCCTAATACCACCCAAGATGGACGATCGTAGGCCTAAGCCCAGAATCGTCCGTCGATCGATTGAATGTTCTGTCGCCCTGTACGTGCCCGCTAATACCCCGTTTACACGATCGAACAAATATCGAACAAACATCGATCTGGCTCTTTCAGCTAACATATAGCAGCTCGTCGAGCCAGCTTGACCGTGCAAACGGGGTATAACTGGCTCAAAGCTGATCGCGCCGTTCATGCTTGCTCGGAGAGAAAGAAAGATAAATAGACAGTGCGGATTTGTCACGTGCACGTTTGTGGCGCTGCGTCGTCGCCTGCTATCAATGCTGCATGTCGCATGACGTTCCCACCTCAGTCTGTGTGTCTGGTTAGACTGGAGTTCTTGTGGCTGTCCACATTGGAAATTTTGTGATCCTAGCTTGCACCTTTTTGATGTGGTTGCAGCGTGTGACAGACACACGGATGGACAAACGGACAGAAAGACAGACGGACGCATAGACGATAGCTAAGACGCGCTATGGATAATGTAGTCGTCTCTTTACTCGCGCGTAAAAAGTACACGGGGCAGGGAGTCGCAATTTCCCACCAGACACTGTACGTTTTTGACATAACTCCGACCGACAGTTGCAAATGACCAACAGAGGAAATTATGGGTGCTCGGAATTCCAATTTTATCTCCCAAGTTTTTTCCAAAATTGCGTTTTAGCCCAGAATTTAGCATTTTTAGACATACTTTTTTGCACAAGAAAAATATGAGCTTACCGACAATTTTCCGACCGCTAAAAATTTTGGGTGATCAGTTGTTTTTTCCTGTGTTCCCTCTGTTACGACGCTATTGTCGTCTGTTTGCCAGTCTCCAAGCTATAATGCACCAAATTTGATTCGTCTGGGGCTTCGCCCAAGACCCCGCTGGGAGAGATTTACAACGCTTCCCAGAACCCGTAATGGATTTTAGGGTCTAACTTATATGAGGAAACAGGAGAGGGGAAAAGGGAAAGGGGAAAGAAAGGAAGAGTGGTAAGAAAGTGAGAAAAATGGAGACAAAAAGCGAAAGGAAAGGGAGAGTGCGGGAAGCGAGGTCCCCCAATTCACATCTCTGGCTACGTCACTGCACAGGCAAGTTTATCGGATGTTGTGATTGGCTGCAGGTGTTGTCACGTGACTGACATAGGCGTCGGGTACCTGTCAACAATGACGTCACTGTGCCGGCTGTACCTGCGCTGGTGCACGCTGCTGCGAGACTTCGGACTGCAGCATCTCTACACGATGAAGAATCTCACTGTCTTATCATTGGCAGGTTTGTCAGTTTGTCTTACGTCTTCTCTTCTACCGTATAATAATAAATAAACGCCGGGTCTCCACTACAATAGATGTAAGCAAATGGCCAAATGCTCACGTAACGCGCGACGCAGGTTGTTACGATACGTGTCCAGTAGTTTCGACAAAAATTCACTCCACAAACGTTCGTTGCAGCACAAAATCCCGAAAAAATATGAAAACCAGCTAGTTTTAAATTTCAAGGTCGTTCATAGTCACCGATGTTGGTACTTTGTTAGCAGTGCTTGTTATGATAAGCAGTAAATCTCTGCCTATCTGCAACCGTTCTCATGCTAGATTAGTCGACGGTAACAAAAATCGTGCATTTTGATAGGACACGATAACTTGATGTCTTTGTGCGAAGGACTCCGTGAATCTAGGTGGTCGCAACTTACACTTTTAAAATCTACGTTTAATGGCGAAAATTCCTTACGCAGGTTGTCTAGGGTCTCTCCAGTAATTCACTCTTAAAATGTGCACTGTGGCGTGAAATCGCAAAACGTACTAAAACTTTCTATTTTGAAATTTCAGGGTCGTTCAAGGTCATCGATGTTGATAGCCCCAGAATGCTCGTCAGCAGCTCTTGTTATGGTAAGCAGCATGTCTGTGCCCATCTTGCCTATAGATCTGTGTGCGTAAACTGTTTTGCAGGCTGTAATCTGCTGTCGGCGTCGGGCGTGTCCGGTCTGAGTCAACTGACCAGTCTGCAAGAACTCGAACTGACCAACTGTCCGTGCATAGTCACGTCCGATGTATGCCGGTTTCTGCGCGACCGTCTGCCGCGCTGCACCGTGCTCGACTAGAAGCCACGCCCTCTCCACGTGTGACGTCATAGTGACGTCATCTCGCACCTGCCACCAGCCGTTCGCGTTCCACATTTTTGCTAGTGTCATATCGTTCTTGCCCCTTTCCTTGTAGCGCCATATGAAAAAGAATTGTTTTGTACTATAGTTTGGTAGGCTAATCGGTATCATAATTTGAAATAAAACTCTGATATTAACATGGTCTATAACAGAATGCTCGTAAGACATCACTTTAAAAGTTGCTTTTACACTCCTGCTAATCTAACAATTATTATATGGGCTAGTTTCTTTAGTTTGCTAAATGAGAGGTGTAGCCACAATCTCTTACGATACAACCTCCTGTGAAAAAAACAAAACCGCTACGACAACTCGATACTCATACAATACAATACAATACAATACAATACAATGAAAAATTTGCACTCAAAAACTGACAAACACACTGTCAGTTTAATCTAGCACATAAACTAAAAAGAAC
>Ga0209367_1007046_pt1 | contig 15514 bp, 8 predicted proteins | sample WorMetLIZISLAND2_FD_187412 | JGI IMG/M metagenome (GOLD analysis project Ga0209367, IMG submission 187412) | Marine gutless worms symbiont microbial communities from Max Planck institute for Marine Microbiology, Germany - Olavius geniculatus... ... | reverse complement strand
GCAAGAGGCTATTTTCATGCTCGCAGGCATCGGTGGCTTCATGGGAAGAAAAAGCGACGGTAATCCTGGCACCCAGACGATCTGGCGTGGACTTCTCAAACTGGATACTGCTACCGAGATGTATGCTTTGATGACACATAAGAAATATCAATCTCCCCTGAAATCTGGGCCTTGAACCCCGGTCTCATGTGTGGGTAAGGGCCAGTTTTTTAAAGGGGGCTGGGGGGATTTTTAAAATTCTGCAGGTCGATTTGAGTGAAGTTTCATAAGATTTAAACCAGGAAAAACACGAAACACACAAAAGACAAAAACAGATTTTTTTCGTATTTTTGTGTTTTTCGCGTTTCGGGCATATTAAAAGTCTACCAGCATATACTTCGATGTTTCAAACACGCGTCACCGCTGGCCGCGAGCGATTCCGCCATTAGTCAATCGACATTCGTCATTCCCCGAAGTTTCCGACCCTTCTTGAGCTCTCCCCTCAGTTGCAAAAAATTTTGAAATCAGACTTATCTGCTACTGTGGAAACCATTGCCAGAATTGTTTGATCCTGGATACTGGTTTCCAGTCTTCGCTCTTTCAAAGCTTCGCCCCGGCAGGCTGGATACTGAAAGTTGTTGGAAATCATAGCTAGTGTATTTACGGACATCCAGTATCCAGCATCCAGAATCCTTTATCCAGCTTCCAGCATCAAGCATCCAGCTTCCAGCATCCAGCATCAAGCATCGAGCATCCAGTATCCAGCATCAAGCATCGAGCATCCAGCATCAAGCATCAAGCATCCAGCATCTACCTGGAGGAAGCAACGAATTCAGCCAATTTGACCAGACTGGATAACCAAGGATTCATGCATTGTTAAGGATCTCTCTATCATGGTACTGCAAACGACGATAACCGCATAATACCAATGATGTTTATTGTCGATTGCAAGTTTTCAATTGCTTTAAAAATTTATTTTATTTCAAACAATTTTTTTGTTGACATACAAATTTTTGTATGATACAGCGCCAATCATGATGGAGCAGAACCTAGATGTATTAAAACGTATGGCCCGGGGAATAGTGAGCGTATTCGGCAAGCGGTGCGAGGTGGTCATCCATGATTTCAGCGATATTACCCGGTCTGTGGTGCACATCGAGGGGAATGTCACCAACCGCTTGGTGGGTGCGCCGGTAACCAGCACCATGATGCGGATGCTGGAAGAATTCGGCGACGAGGTGCCCGACAAACTCGCTTACAAGATTATGACCGAGGACGGCAAGGTGTTGAAGTGCGCATCCATATTTCTGCGGAATAATGCCGGTGCCCTGGAGGGGTGCTTGGCCATTAACTTCAACATCAGTGATTTCATGTTTTTTTCAAATGCTTTTTCCGACTTCACCTTTATGACAGACGGGACCAGCAACGCGACGAATGGCGAATCTCTGGTACATTTTGCCAAAAAACCGACCCAGTCCATGGAATCGATCATAGATGCCACCATCAGCCAGCACGAAAAACCGCCGGCCATGATGATCAAAGCCGAAAAAAAAGAGATCGTCGCCAAACTGGATAAGGCCGGTGTGTTTATGGTCAAAGGGTCGATCGACTATTTGGCAAAAGTCTTCGGCGCCTCCAAGTATACCATTTATAATTATCTGAAAGAAGTTCGCTCAAATTAGGACATGACCTAATGGTCCAAGAAATTCCTACCCAAAACTGCAAATACTTCATTCAAAGCCGGAGAGACGGCGAACTTCCCAGCAGCCTTTCGCCGGCCACGGCCCTCGGGGTGCGGGCATTTCACCGCCAGCTGCCGGGCTACAAGCCCACACCCCTGGTGCGGTTGGAGCGGTTGGCGCGATTGTGGGGCTATTCCGATATCTTCGTCAAGGACGAAGGGCCGCGTTTCGGGCTCAAGGCCTTTAAAGTACTGGGGGGCAGTTATGCCGTGGCCCGGCTGGTGTGTAAAAAGTTGGGCCGTCCTCTGAGCGAAATGCCCTATGCCCAGCTGGTGAGTGAAGAAGTGCGGCAAAAAGTCGGACAGATTACCCTGACCACGGCCACCGACGGCAACCACGGCCGGGGTGTCGCCTGGGCGGCGGAGCGCCTGGGGCAGAAGGCGGTTATATATATGCCGAGAGGATCCGCGCCGGCCCGGGTGGCGGCCATCCGTTCTCACGGGGCCGAGGTGGAGGTCACCGACCTCAACTATGACGACGCGGTCCGGCTGGCCTGCCGCATGGCGGATGAAAACGGCTGGTACGTGATTCAGGATACGGCCTGGGAAGGTTATACCGATACCCCGCTGTGGATTATGCAGGGATATCTGACCATGTGTGCCGAGGCCGTGGATCAATTGCGGGCCGAGGACGCTTATCCCACCCACATCTTCGTCCAGGCCGGAGTGGGAGCGCTTGCCGGAGCCGTGGTGGGATACCTGGCCCAGGTGTACCGGGAACCGCAAACCAAGTTCATCATCATGGAACCGAATAATGCAGCCTGTATATTTGCTTCGGCAGCAGCGGGCGATGGTAGGACCCACCCGGTCAAAGGGGACTTGCAGACGATTATGGCGGGTCTGGCCTGTGGAGAACCCAATCCCCTGTCCTGGGAGATTCTGCGCGACATTCCCAGCGGCTATGTAAGCTGCGCGGACTTTCTGGCCGCCAATGGTATGCGGATTCTGGCCAGCCCGCTGCCCGGAGACGCTCCGGTTGAGGCAGGTGAATCCGGTTCGGTTGGGATCGGACTAATGGATTGCCTGGCCAACCATCCTGATTTTGCTGACCTCAAGGAGTCGCTCATGATCGATTCTGATTCTACCCTGCTTTGCTTCAATACCGAAGGTGCCACCGACCCGGTCAACTACCAGGAGATTCTCTGGCGCGGTAAATATTCGTCGGTAACAACTGCTGACAACAGAGATCCGGGCTCAAAGGGGTGATGAAGGCGATAATTATTAACAGTAGGTTTCAGGTGTCGGGTGTCGGGTGTCGGGTGTCGGGTGTCGGGTGTCAGCAAACAGAATCGATCCGCTGGAGGTGAATCGTCTATGAATTAGACTTTCTTCAACGTGGGTGATTTTCAGACTCACCCAACCAGAGTTCAGCAATCTGGATTTGTTTTTATCCTGACACCTGAAACCTGACACCCGAAACCAATTGCTAGGACAGGTGGCGTAGCTGATTGCCTCTGCCCTGGCCCAAAAGACCAGGTTTTATGCAACAAAATACAAATCACCTTAAAGTCTGCTTGGAGGATAGGGACTCAATGACTCAACTCGATTTTAATAAAATAAATGAACTGGCCGAAAGCTACAAACCGGAAATGACCCGATTTTTACGGGATATGATCAAGCTGCCCAGTGAGAGCTGCCGGGAGAAGGCGGTGGTCCTGCGAATCAAGGAAGAAATGGAGAAGGTGGGTTTCGACCGGACCGAGATCGATCCCATGGGCAATGTCCTGGGATACATCGGCAGCGGTAAAACCGTGATCGCCATGGACGCACACATCGATACCGTGGGTGTCGGCAATAAAGACAACTGGGAATTTGATCCTTACGATGGTTTCGAAAACGATGAACTGATCGGCGGCCGGGGCGCTAGCGATCAGGAAGGCGGCATGGCCTCCATGGTCTATGGCGGCAAGATCATCAAGGACCTGGGGCTTGAAGGCGACTACACCCTGGTGGTGGTGGGAACGGTTCAGGAAGAGGACTGCGACGGTTTGTGTTGGCAGTATATCATCAAGGAATCGGGACTGAAACCGGAATTCGTGGTTTCCACCGAGCCCACCGACGGCGGGATCTATCGCGGGCAGCGCGGCCGTATGGAAATCAAGGTGGAAGTCAAAGGGATCAGCTCCCACGGCTCGACACCCGAACGCGGGGACAATGCCATCTTCAAAATGGGCCATATCCTGGGCGAGTTGGAGGCGCTGCACGGCCGTCTGAAAGACGATGAATTTTTAGGGAAGGGTTCCCTGACGGTCTCCGAAATTTTTTACACGTCCCCCTCGCGCTGCGCAGTTGCCGACGGCTGTACGATCTCCATCGACCGCCGCCTGACTGCCGGGGAAGACAAAGAACTGGCCTTGGGTCAGATCCGGGACTTGCCCGCGGTCAAGGCCGCCCGGGCCGAGGTATCCATGTACACCTATGAAAAACCTTCCCATACCGGATTGGTTTACCCCACGGACTGCTACTTTCCCACCTGGACCATCGATGAAGATCATGTCGTCACTCTATCGGCGGCGGAAACATATAAATCACTGTTCAAAAAGGAACCGCACGTGGACAAGTGGACCTTTTCCACCAACGGCGTTTCCATCACGGGCATGTTCGGCATCCCCTGCATCGGTTTCGGTCCGGGCAAGGAAGCCGAAGCCCATGCCCCTAACGAAAAAACCTGGAAGGCCGATTTGGTGCGTTGCGCCGCCTTCTATGCTGCGCTACCGCTTACATATTTGGCGCGGTTGGAAGTGTAATTAGTTTTTTTTCGCCGAAGGCGATTGAGTCAATTGGTGTTAAAATCTGCGTATATCTGCGAAAATCTGCGTCCTAAATTACGTATACGGGTTTGGAGCATCGATAAGGAAAGACAATTGTGAATGAAAAACTCGTTTTCATCGCGATCGGCGGCAACTCGCTGATTAAAAGTAAAGATTTACAGACCGTCGAAGATCAGTACCGGGCCATCAACGAGACGACCCGCCACGTGGCCGATCTGATCGAACAGGGCTACCAGGTGGTAATCTCCCACGGCAACGGTCCCCAGGTGGGGTTCATCATGCTCCGTTCCGAGGTGGCCCGGCGGGAGACCGGATTACATCTGGTGCCGCTGGTTAACGTCGTGGCCGACACCCAGGGTTCCATCGGCTATCAGATCCAGCAGTCATTGAATAATGAATTGGCAAGCCGAGACCAAGGGGGCCAATGCATTACCGTGGTCACCCAGGTTGTGGTGTATAGCGACGATCCGGGATTTGAAAAGCCGTCCAAACCCGTGGGTGAATTCTATGATGCGGCCCAAGTTGAAAATATCCGCCGGGACTACCCAGGCTGGAGCCTGGTGGAAGATGCCGGCCGGGGCTTCCGCCGGGTGGTTCCGTCCCCGGAGCCGCTGGAGGTGGTGGAAAAGCCGGTGATCCAAACATTGTTGGACAGCGGCTTCCATGTGGTAGCCGTCGGCGGCGGCGGCATCCCGGTCGTCCGTACGGACGCAGGCCTGGAAGGTGTGGACGCGGTAATCGACAAAGACCTTGCTTCCAGCATGCTGGCCAATCAACTGGGCGCCGGTCTGTTGATCATTTCCACGGCGGTGGAGCAGGTTGTACTCAATTTCGGTCAACCCGATGAGCAGGGCATATCTCAAATGACCGTCGCAGAGGCCGACCAGTACATCGCCGATGGCCATTTCGCCCCCGGCAGCATGCTGCCCAAGATTCAGTCAGCCTTGCGATTTTTGAGAAATGGGGGATGGGAGGTGATTATCACGGCTCCCGAGTTTATCAAAGAAGCTGTTTTAAGCGGCAAAGGGACGCATATTATACCTTAACAGTAAGACTAAGCGCTGCCACCGGCTAAACAAACAGCCGTTCAAATCGAAATGGAAACTTCAAAAAGTAAATTTTAGATTTTGGAATGCGGATTGCGGATTGCGGATTGCGGATTTAAGGTATTCTATCTATTTTAAAATGACTGAGCGACGTGTGGAGTCGTAGCTCGAAGAGGGAAGCCCCAGGCCTGAAGCGATTCCACCATTCGTCAATCGACATTCGACATTCGTCATTCATTGAAATTTCATGTGAGGAAATTCGGGCGCTCCATCCCGACACCCGACACCCGAAACCTGACACCCGAAACCTTGAGTTACTTAAAACGACTTCAGTGTCTTACAGCATGTTGTCAGAAAAACCCGATAAACGCTTAATTTAATATTCCCACAGCGAACCATAGGAGAAAGTGATCATGGATGCGATCAAGATTAGAGAGATGATCAAACAGCTGGCCAACCTCAACTATCAAAACATGTACCTGGATGACTTTTTGTTGACCTGGGAAAGGAGCGACGACGAGGTCGCGGCCACCTTTTTAGCGGCCGATATATTGCGGGGTCTACGGGAAAAAAACATCTCCAGCCGCATATTCGACAGCGGCTTGGGAATTTCCATATTCCGTGATCAGTCCACCCGCACGCGGTTCAGTTTTGCCAGCGCCTGCAATTTATTGGGGCTGGCGGTGCAGGATTTTGATGAAGGCAAATCCCAGGTGGCCCACGGCGAAACCGTGCGCGAAACCGCCAACATGGTCTCTTTCATGGCCGACATTATCGGCATCCGGGATGACATGTACATCGGAAAGGGCAACGCCTATATGCGGGAAGTGGCCCAGGCTGTTCAGCAGGGCCACCGGGAGGGCGTGTTGGAGCAACGACCTACCCTGGTCAATTTACAGTGTGATATCGACCATCCCACCCAATCCATGGCCGACATGCTGCATATCATCAACTATTTTGGTGGTGTCGACAACCTGGCAGGCAAGAAGCTGGCCATGACCTGGGCTTATAGTCCTTCCTACGGCAAACCATTGTCCGTGCCCCAGGGCATCATTGGTTTGATGACCCGTTTCGGGATGGATGTCGTACTGGCCCACCCCGAAGGATATGAGGTGATGCCGGAAGTGGAAGCGGTCGCGCACAGCAATGCGGTCCAAAGCGGGGGCCGGTTTAGCAAAACCAATTCCATGGACCAAGCCTTTGAGGACGCCCATATCGTCTACCCCAAAAGCTGGGCGCCCTTCGGTGCCATGGAAAAACGTACCGACTTGTACGGCAATGGCGATTTTGACGGCATCGACGCCCTGGAGAAGGAGCTGCTGGCCCAAAACGCCGGCCACAGGGATTGGGAGTGCACCGAAAAATTGATGGCCTCCACCTACGAGGGCAGCGCCCTTTACATGCACTGTCTGCCGGCCGACATCACCGGCGTGAGTTGCACAGAGGGGGAGGTGGAAGCCAGTGTTTTCGACCGCTACCGGGTGCCGATGTACAAAGAGGCCAGCTATAAACCATATATTATTGCGGCCATGATCTTGTTGAGCAAAGTGAAAAATCCGGCCGATACGCTGCATTCACTTTTGGAAAGCGGTGTTTCAAGGAGGAAGTAAAGATTTGAGTCAGGAAGGCCCGGCCCTGGTCCAACCCGGCTTCCGGCTAATAGAGCCTGCAACTCGGAGAGAGCATTGTTCAGGTGTCAGGTTTCGGGTTTCGGGTGTCAGGATGAAGCACCCTAATTCCCTCTTTTGAAACTACATCTACATTAACCCTAAGAAAGGGACTTTAAATCGTGCTCGTCGTCGTACTCGTACTCGTACTCGTTACTTAAGCGGCTCAAAAGCTTCGAGGACGAGCACGAGTACGAAGACGAACCGGCAAATGAGTTCATTGGAAATTGCGTTGATTTGGCACAGTTTCATTATTGGATTTGACCGACGCTTTGTTTGGCCAGCGGCGGCGCTGACACCTGAAACCCTGAATATTTAGGAATGCGACAATGATAACATTCTCATTAAATGGTCAAGTGACGGAATATGCCGGGGACGAACGGCGGGCTCTTCTGAATTATTTACGGGAAGACCAGGGGATTGTTTCCGTCAAGGACGGCTGTTCGGGGCAGGCCGCCTGTGGGGCCTGCCTGATCGAAATCGACGGCAAACCCGCGTTGGCCTGTTCCACCCGGATGAAACGGGTGGCCGGTAAAAAGGTGGTGACCATTGAAGGATTTCCGGAGGTGGTCCGCCGCACTTTGGGCCGGGCATTTGTGGCCAAAGGTGCGGTACAATGCGGATACTGTACACCGGGGATTCTTTCCCGCGCCAAGATACTTCTGGAGAGCAACCCCGAGCCAACTCGGGCCGAGGTAGTCAAAGCGTTGAAGGCCAATGTTTGCCGCTGTACCGGTTATGTCAAGATCGTCGATGGCATCCTGCTGGCTGCCCGGGCCCTGCGGGAAAGCCGGGAGATCGACTGGGAGGAGAAATCCGGTATCGGTTACTCAACCCCTAAATATGAAGGATACGAAAAAGCTTTAGGAAAGAGTCCGTATGTCCATGACATGACATTCGACGGCATGCTCCATGGCGTTTTGAAATTCAGCGAGCATCCCCGGGCCCGGGTGGTAGACATCGATGTTTCGGCCGCGGAGAACCTGCCCGGTGTGATTCGGGTGTTCACGGCAATCGACATTCCGGGTGAGCGATACCAGGGCATCAAGGTTCGGGATTGGCCCATGTTCGTAGCCCGGGGAGAGGAAACGCGCTGCATCGGTGATGTGGTGGCCGGCGTGGTGGCGGAAAGCGAGGAATTGGCCCGCCGGGGTGTCGACGCCATCCAGGTGGATTACGAGGTCCGGGTTCCCTTGACCGAAATGACCGAGGCGGCGGACAGTCCCGTCATGGTCCATGAAGGCGGCAATCTGCTTAAAGAAACCGTCATTCGGCGGGGCGAGTCGGTTGACGGAGTTTTTGCAAACTCCGCCCACGTTGTGGAAGGGAACTTTGAAACCCCTTTCGTGGAACATGCATTTCTGGAAACCGAAGCTAGCATTGCCGTGCCAACCGGCACTGCGGGTGTAACAGTCTACTCCCAAAGCCAGGGCATCTTCAAGGATCGCAGCCAGGTTGCCTCGATATTGGATTGGCCCGAGGAGAAGGTCGATATCGTTCAGGTGGCAGCCGGGGGCGGATTTGGCGGCAAGGAGGATCTCACGGTCCAGCACCATGCCGCGCTTTACAGTGTGGCCCTGCAGCGGCCGGTCAAGGTGCGCCTCAACCGGGCCGAGTCCCTGCGCATGCATCCCAAGCGGCACCGCATGCAATTGGGATACAAACTGGCCTGCGATGAGAAGGGCCGTTTGACGGCCCTGCGAGCCCGCATCGTGGGTGATACCGGGGCCTATGCTTCAGTGGGCGGTGAAGTCGTGGCCCGCACCGGCACCCATGCTGCCGGATCATATTATGTGCCCAACGTGGATGTCGTAGCGCGGGCTTACTATACCAATAACCCGCCGGCGGGCGCTTTCCGGGGATTTGGTGTCAATCAGTCCAATTTCGCCATGGAAAGCCTGGTGGATGATCTGTGCATAGGGGGCGGTTTCGACCGCTGGCAGTTCAGATACGACAATGTGCTGACCTCAGGCAGGATGACCACCACCGGCCACGTGCTGGGTGAAGGCGTTGGCCTGCGTCAGTGCCTGGAGGCAGTCAAGGATGCTTACGATCAGACTGATTATGCCGGGCTGGCCTGTGGTATTAAAAATTGCGGTATCGGCAACGGTGTGGAAGAGATCAGCGATACGCGCCTGAAGGTTGTGGCCAAGGACCGGATTGAACTCTATCACGGCTGGACGGAAATGGGGCAGGGAATCCATACCGTGGCCCGGCAATTGCTTTGTGAAGTTCTGGATCTGGATGGATCGGTTCAAGTAGAAATCAAATGCCATACCGGCGCCGAGGCGATGGGCGGTGTGACGACCGCCAGCCGGGGCACGGCTCTGCTGGGCAACGCCGTGATCGCCGCTGCCCGGCAGCTGAAGGCGGACCTCGATGGCGTCGCATTGGCCGACCTCGTGGGCAAGGAGTACTTTTCCCGTTTTCTAGTGGACTGGACCACCAGTCATGATGGGGCCGGTGAAATCGTCAGCCACTTTTCCTACGGCTATGCCGTTCACATGGCTGTCCTCGACGAAGACGGCAAACTGACAGCCATCCACGCCGCCCATGACGCCGGCCGGATCATCAATCCGGCTCTGTTCGAAGGACAGGTCGAAGGCGGTGTGGTGATGGGCATGGGATACGCAATCAGCGAAAATTTCCCGCTCAAGGACGGATGCCTGACCTCGGACCGTATGGCCAAATTAAAGCTGCCCAAGGCCAAAGACATACCTGAAATCAAGGTGATCGGCATAGAGTGCCCGGATTCCATGGGACCTTTTGGCGCCAAAGGCGTCGGTGAAATCGGCACGATCCCCACGGCGCCCGCCATCGCCAACGCCTACTGCCGGTATGACAAGCAACGCCGCTACGCGCTGCCCCTTTCACCGCCGGCCGCGAAAAAGTAGGCCGGCGTGGCATATGGAGTTATCAGTTATTGGTTATTTGTTATTAGTTAATCGTTATTAGTTAATCGGAAAGGTAATTTCCATGACGCTATATCTCAAAGACGCAAGGTTTCTGGATTGGCAAAGTTTTGAACTGAAAAAGACCAACATCACCGTGGAAGAGGGCCCCGAAAATGGCATTTCCTTTCGGGAAAAGACTCCGTCACCGGAGAGTTTGGGCAAGCAAGACCGGGTAATCGACTGTGCCGGTAAGGTCGTGACGAAATCTTTCGGTTGCGGCCACCACCACATCTATTCCACCCTGGCACGGGGCATGCCGGCTCCCCGGAAGGTTCCAGCCAATTTTTCGGAAGTGCTCCAATACATCTGGTGGCACATTGATAAACGCTTGAGTCTGGAGATGATAGAGGCCAGTGCCTTGGCTTCCGCCATTTATTGCGCCAAAAGCGGCGTCACGTTTGTCATCGACCACCATGCCTCGCCCTTCGCCATCGCCGACTCTCTTGCGACCGTCGCCGAAGCATTTGACCGGGTCGGGATCTCCCACATGCTGTGCTACGAGATCTCCGACCGGGACGGCGAGCGTCCCCGGGAAGAGGGACTGGCCGAAACCGACAGTTTCCTGGCCGCGGGCCGGCAGGGCCATGTCGGATTGCACGCCTCTTTTACCGTCGGTGATGAGCTTCTGCAGAAGGCCGTCGATCTGGCCCGCAAACACGATACCGGTCTGCACGTCCACGTGGCCGAGGACAGGGCCGACCAGGATGACGCAATGGCCAAATATGGCAAGCGGGTTGTCGAACGCCTTCAGGATGCTGGTGTCCTGGAGCTGCAAAAATCCATTCTGGCCCACTGTATTCACCTTTCGGAGCATGAGAAAGATCTCTTGGGAGACTGCGGTGCCTGGGTAGTCCAGAATGTGGAGAGCAACCAGAACAACAATGTGGGCGTGGCAGGCTATGGGTCTCTCACTGACAATATCATGCTGGGCACCGACGGCATGCACTGCGACATGCTGCGAAGCGCCAAAGCGGCTTTTCTGGTGGGGCAGGCCGCCGAAGGTATTGGATTTGACGGCATTTACAATCGTTTCCGCAACATCCATCGCTATATCCGGGAATTCGGCGGCCGGGGAGACGGCGACAACAACCTGGTGATTTTAGACTATGACAGCCCGACCGAATTGACGTCGGACAACTTTCTGGGCCACTTCGTTTACGGCCTCGATGCCCGTCATGTTGAAACGGTCATTGCCCGGGGACGGATAATTGTGGAAGATGGCAGGATGACCCAGGTGGATGAATCCGAAGTACTGCAGTTTGCCAGGGATATGGGCCGCAAGCTTTGGAAAAAATTGTAACGGTCGACTCGTGGGGTAGTAAAAATATGCAATACCTGCACTGGATGGATAATTTGGGATTTTAGATTGCGGATTGCGGATTGGTGGAATCGCTGCGCTCTATCAATTAAAATGGACTGATCAACATAGAAGCTCAAGGCAGGCCGTTCGACACAAAAGCTCACGACAGGCAGGATAACCTCATGGCTCGACGCCGGGTAGATGAAAATCATGGATTGATTGGGAATTTTGGAATTTGGATTTTGGATTTTGGATTTAATATCCGCGTCGATTCGACTGAGCTCGTCGCAGGCCGGCGGATCAATTTAATAAAATAAGATAGAGCGCAGCGATTCCATCAATCCGCAATCCGAAATCCAAAATCCAATATCAAGGAGATGATATCATGAGCGGTGACAAGTTTTGGGGTTGTGACATCGCGACCCTGCTAAAGTGGATACTGGAAGAAGAGAAGCAGGGACAAATTTTCGGGATTTGCAAAGAACTGTTTTTTGTCCCGCAGGAGACAGACCCGTACCGGATGCGCCGCTACGGACACCTTCTGGAAACCCCGTTGGGCGTGGCGGCCGGACCGCACACCCAGCTCTCCCAGAACCTGATCGCCGCCTGGCTGACCGGGGCGCGCTATATGGAGTTGAAGACGATCCAGGTCTTGGATGAGTTGGAAGTGACCAAACCCTGCATCGACATGACCGACGAGGGGTACAACTGCGAATGGTCACAGGAGCTGAAGTTGGAGCAGTCTTTCGACGAATACCTCAATGCCTGGATTGTGCTGCACATACTCAAGGACAAGTTCGGCTGGGGGGTGCCCCCGGAAGCAGGCTTCATCTTCAATATGAGTGTCGGGTATAACCTGGAAGGCATCCTCAGTCCAACCGTCCAGCGGTTTCTGGATCAAATGGCAGATTGCTCCAAAGAGAAGGCGCAAAAGATCGAGTGTCTAGCCCGGTTTTATCCCCGGGTCCAGGCTTTGGAAATTCCGGATTGCATCTCCGACAACATCACCATCTCCACCATGCACGGCTGCCCGCCGGATGAAGTGGAGAAAATCGGTCATTACTTTGTGACCGAACGCCGGCTGAACACGACCATTAAGCTCAATCCCACCTTGCTCGGTCCTGAACGGCTGCGCGGCATTCTCAACCAGAAGCTCGGTTTCGAGACTGCGGTGCCGGACCTGGCCTTTGAGCATGACCTGAAGTATGCCGACGGCCTGGCCCTGATTCGAGCGCTTCTGGCAGCAGCCGAAAAAAGCGGCGTGGCCTTCAATATAAAGCTGACCAATACGCTGGAAACCAGCAATCAGGAGCAGAAATTACCCAAATCCGAGCAGATGGTCTATATGAGCGGCCGGGCATTGCACCCGATCAGCATCAATCTGGCCGCCCGCCTCCAGGCCGAGTTTGACGGGACCCTGGATATCTCCTTTTCGGCGGGGACCGACTGCTTTAACTTCGCAGATCTGCTGGCTTGCAATCTCACGCCGGTGACGGTCTGCACCGATGTGCTGAAGCCCGGCGGTTACGGGCGGCTGTCCCAGTACCTGGAAGCGGCTGGCCGGGCCATGCATGATGCAGGGGCCGCATCTTTGGAAGAATTTGTCAGGGCCCGTGGCCGGGATGCCGGCGATGCGACCCAGGCCGGATTGGATAATTTACGGGCCTATGCCGCGTCGGTGGCGGAGCAACCGGCCTATAAAAAAGAGCGCTTTCCCTATGACAACATCAAAACGGCCCGCGAGCTGTCCATTTTCGACTGCATCCAGGCGCCCTGCATGACCACCTGTCCGGTAAGCCAGGACATCCCCGGCTACATGTACCACACGGCTCGCGGGGATTATGACCGGGCGTTCCAGGTAATCATGGAAAGCAACCCTTTCCCCAATATTCAGGGGATGGTCTGCGATCACCTCTGTCAGGAGAAATGCACCCGGCTGAACTATGATGCGCCGCTGTTAATTCGAGAGATCAAGCGGTTTATCGCTCAAAAATATGACCGGCCCATCGGGTTGGCACCGGCACCGGCCAACGGCATCCGCGTGGCCATTATCGGCGCGGGACCATCGGGACTGGCCTGTGCCCATTTTCTGGCACTGGCCGGGTTTGAAGTCCATATCTACGAGCAGAAAGCGTTTGCCGGGGGTTGGGCCTCGGATGCCATTCCGGAATTCCGGCTGGATACAGTCAGCATCAAAAAGGATATCGATTCAATTCTATCCCTCGGGGTGCAGATCCATTACAACGCCGCCGTCGATGCTGAAAAGTTCGCATCCCTGCGCCAAACTCATGATTATGTCTACATCGGCGTCGGGGCCCAGGAAGGCATCTCCCTGGGTGTGCCCGGCGAGGATGCCGAGGGCGTCATGGACCAATTGGAATTTCTGAGTGCGGTGCGCCGGGGCGAACGGCCCGACCTGGGTAAAAAAGTAGCGGTCATCGGCGGCGGCAACTCGGCCATGGATGCGGCCCGCACCGCCAAGCGGCTGGTGGGCACCGACGGTGAGGTGAGTGTGCTTTATCGCCGCACGCGCCGGGAAATGCCGGCCGCACCCGAGGAAATTCAGGCCCTTTTGGACGAGGAGGTTCAATTGGTGGAACTTACCGCCCCCGAGTGCATGCTGGTGGAAGGAGGGCGGGTGACATCCAATGTATGCTTTAGATTGGAATTGGGTGATGCCGATGCCAGTGGACGTCCGAGGCCCATTAAAATCGACGGTTCCGAATTCGAGCTGAACGTGGACAGTGTCATCTCCGCTATCGGACAGCGGGTCAATGTGGATTTCTTTCCGCATGCGCAACTGGATATTGATCCGGTCTCCCACGAAACCCAGCTCGAAAACGTGTTTGCCGGGGGTGATGCCGTGCGGGGCGCTTCGACGTTGATTAAAGCCATTGGGGACGGCAAAAAAGTCGCCGAATCCATCAAGGCGCGGGCGTTGGACGATTTCCGGATGCCGACAGGCAGTGCCGGGAAAATATCGGATTTCGGGGAGCTTCACAAAAAACGGGCGCGCCGCCAATTCGGAATGGAGCTGCCGGAGATCGGTTTTGATGAACGCGAGGGATTCGACCTGGTCATCCGCACTCTCGATGATGAAGCGGCTCATGAAGAAGCCGACCGCTGCCTCTACTGTGACGAAGTGTGCGACGTCTGCGTGACGGTTTGCCCCAACCGGGCCAATATCGCTTTTCAGATGGAGCCGGCCGCCTTCAAGGTTCAGGAGGCACGACCGACCGGCGATCGCATTGAAATTGTGGATCTGGAAACCGTGCGCATTGCCCAAAAGCCCCAGGTTCTCAATATCGGCGACTATTGCAACGAATGCGGCAATTGTACCACCTTTTGCCCCACCAGCGGCTCGCCCTTCCTGGACAAGGCCAAGTTTCATGTCACCGCCGACAGCTTCGCCGCTGCAACGCAGGGCTATTATTTCAAGGAAGATCATTTGCTGGAGTTCAAGCAGGACGGCCGCACCGCCCGTCTCGAGATTACGGCCGACGGATACATCTATGAAAACGAAGCGATCCGGGCGACGTTGGACCGGAACTACGCGGCCCAAAAAGTGGCGTTCAAGGGCAATGGCCAGGAGACGGTCAGCCTGCGGCATGCCGCGGAAATGGCGATTTTGGCACAGGCGGTTCGCGAGGTGGTGCCGCTGAATCTCAATGACAGGGCGTAATGAGGAAGGGTGAAATCCACTGTTGTTGGTTAACAGCGGTCCTTCATTAATTTTCCCCGGAAGGCGGAGATCAGGTGTCGGGTGTCGGGTTTCGGGTGTCGGGTGTCGGGTGTCGGGAGAACGAACATAAGAACTCATACGAAAGATTAAAAGCGAACCGCAGAACCGCAGAATATTGAATATCGAATGTCGAAGGGTGGAATCGCTTCGCTTAATCTTTCTTGAAAATATATAGAACTTTGATTTTGCTCTTTGAAAAAGTGCATTTTTATATTTTTGTCATTCTCCGTGAACCGGTCAACGCTAATATACCACTGATCAACTTGAATCAAAAAGATATTGGTATTCGTAGTAATTCAGCGGTACTTCCAGCA
>Ga0209367_1007045_pt1 | contig 15518 bp, 12 predicted proteins | sample WorMetLIZISLAND2_FD_187412 | JGI IMG/M metagenome (GOLD analysis project Ga0209367, IMG submission 187412) | Marine gutless worms symbiont microbial communities from Max Planck institute for Marine Microbiology, Germany - Olavius geniculatus... ... | reverse complement strand
CACAAATGGAAATACGTGCTTGCGAGTATGTCTAAGTAAAACAGCGAAAACTTCATACAACAATAAGACAGTCAAGTAAACAACTGTTCAATGTGCCCTTCTGAATCTCTCTCGGAATTTTGCTGGATTCAGGGTTGCCTTCCTGGCTGTATATCAACTCCGCTACATACTCTATATTATGTGTTGTTCGGAGAGTTTGCTTCCGTCCACTGCCGACCTTTCGAGAAATCGAGTTTATCTTGTCAATTTTGCGCAGAAAATCTTTAACAAAACTGACCGCCCAATTCTTGTTAGGAAACTCTTTACAAATGCGTTTAGCGCCCCATCTCTTTCGTTGGCGAACGAGTTTAATCGACGCTTTATCCTCGTACGTTAAATGACGTTACACTGTTTCCCCATTGTGTTTCCAGTAGAGTTGGGTTGCTCTCATTTATTTTATCCCATTACAAAGTTATTGAAAATATTTGCACCAAATTTGCACATGTTACTCAAAATTGATTATACTTTAACGTGTGTTATTCACTTTAAATGTACATTACTTTTGGAAGACATAATTAGCTGACATGTAGGGGTCGGTTTTTATGGCTTACTCTGTAGTTGGGAAAGGGGCGCTAAATTTATAAGACCTCAAAGTAACGAAGCCAAAAATAGCTAAAAATGCAGGACCATAAAATGACAGATGTCCGATAAACTTCAGTTTTACCTTGATGAACAAAATAAAAAATTCAAAATTCAAAGACAAATTTTTGGCTACGCCGCCTAAACGAGAAGCACATGAATTGGCGTAAATGCTTTCAACGTCAGAAGTCAATTATACCTGAGCGATCTTGCAGAGTATTTTGGTAACATCTAGCTTGTTGAGTTTGACCGCTCTGAACAAAGTCTCCACAAAGCGTGGTCTGTCGTCTGCCAGCATGCGAGCGTAGTTGGCGACCAGCGAGTGAGGGTTCGGCATCGAACTATCGTCGTCACTGACGCCTAGTGACGTCATGCAGGATTTGCCCTTGCCGAGCTCTATCAACGACTTGGGCATTGCCTTTGACTTGATACGAATGACCCGAGCACAAGACCAGCACAACGACTTCGAGTCCGCCTTCAAATGGCACAGATAACTTTTTACGCGCAAAAGCAGGTACTGCTAAAGCGTCTTAGCCATCGCAATTTTGTCCGTCTATCTGTCTGTCTGTCTGTCACACGGGTGGATCAGTCAAAACGGTGCAAGCTAGAATCACCAATTCTTCACTGTCGGCTGCCTGAAAGACTCTAGTTTCAGGATACGTAAAACTTTCACATAAATTCGAAAGGGTTCACCCCGAGCGAAAGCACTAAATGAGAGGCGGCAGGAAAGATTTGCGATTTTTGGCCAATAAGTTACTGTATCTCAGAAACGGTGCAAAATAGCTCGTAGGTTACTATTAATCACTAATAGGAAGTGGTACACGGGCTTTCGATTGACACCGAAAACAATGACCTTGGATAACCTTAAACATTAAAATAGAGGTTTTATGGATCGGAATACATTTGGCGTATTGGACTTGCGTCTAGTGCAATGAAAAGACTCGACTGTATTTGGAGTCAGAGCAAGCTCAGTATTGCCACGAAACTCAGAATATACTCCACGTGCGTGTTATCCATACGGCTCCGAGACCTGGACTCTCACACAAGCTGATTGGAAAAGATTGAATTCTTTCCATCTACGGTGCCAACGACGCATCCTGCACATCAGCTGGTACGATTTCGTGTTTAATGATGAGGTTTTGCGTCGTTCTGGCCTGTTCGATGTCTCCTACATCGTCCGTAAACGAAGACTGGGTCTCTTTGGTCACGTCGCCAGACTTCGAAGTGATGCACCGGCAAGCCAGATCCTCCGAATTTGTACCAAAACGAGGGACGGTGACCGGCCTTCGCAGGAGTGGAGACGCGCCAGCGGTCGTCCACCAGATCTGCCGTGACACGGGTGTTACAGCGACGGAGGCCCTGAAGCTAGCGGAGGATAAACCGTTCTGGCGAACGATCGCAAGGCGGGACGCTTCGGCTGATCGCTTCGCGTCTGATGATTTGGCGATTTTTGGCTGCGAAACACATTTCAAGAGCGAATTCCGCCAAAATAAATAGAGATAAACAAGACCAAATTGCACATGAAATTTTCGGCGTTGAACGTAGATTTCAACGGTACAAGTATCCATTTTCTACGTATAAGAAAACGTGCGCACAAAGGCATCAAAAAGCAGTACCCCATAAAAGTCGTTATTGTACCGCTGTTGGCCAGTCTTTTATGAAAGCGGTTGCATGGGCATGCTGTCCACCACAACAAGCACTAGTGACGAGCTTTTTAGTCGTATATATATCAACATCGATGACTTTGAAAAATCCTGAACTCCCAAAATAAGGGGTTTTATTGCTTTTTGCGATTTTCGGCTGCGGCGCACTCTTCAAGAGTGAAACGCGACGAAATGGCTGGAGATAAACTTAGACAATTTGCAGAAAGAAACTGCTATAGGCTTTCGCGCGTCTCGTAAGCATTGGCTCAAATTTCTTGTTTTACGTGTTAAAGCCAGGGTCCACAAGAAATTAGATTAAAACTCGCAGCATGTAATTTTGTTTCTGGCAGATTAATGCGGTTCATGGCAGTTTAGTGGAGCCTAGAGCTGCCTAAAAATCGCATGCGAGTTTTAATTTAGTTTTAGTCCTCGTTCTACTCATAGACACCCCACTCCGTAACTGCACTGTAATTTGTTTTTAAAGTTCATTACGATGTACATGAAACATAAGGCAAATTAAATATGATGTTTTAATAATCGTAAATATAAGGTCTAAAGGTACGACTAAAAATTCTTCTCCAGTAGTTTTTGACATTTAACTTTTGTTTTAACCCCAAGCATCCTATACTGTTTACTGCATAGCCGCCGACCTTTCCGTTCTGCTACCACCAACCGTTTGGCAGTGCATCCGGTCAAGTTCACAACCGGCGCCAACCGGGCTTTCCCAGGTACGTCGAGTCACAGCGATGCCCGGGGAAACATTCTCGCGGGGCCCCCAAACATTTTCGTGGGACCCTTCTGGGGAATTTTTTGGGATTTTTTTTTCAAAATGGTGCATTCTAGTGTATTTTTGTATTTCGGATCAACGGCGCCTCCCAAATGTCGCGGGGCCCGGGGTAGCTTACCCCCTACCCCACTTTCTCGACGGGCCTGGGCTTTTCCGGTTGTCGGCCCACGGACCTGAAACGATTTGTCGGAAGACGTTACTTCAGCCGAATTGTTATCCACTTTCCGTCAGCGACTCAGAACTCACCTCTTCACCAAATTTGTTTTTCTGACTATTCCACAAACTGCACTCCAACTAGTTTCTCTCTAGCAGACCTAGCAGTAGTTTGCACTACTCAAGCCACTTTTAAAATTCCGCACTGACTAACTGATTGATTGATTGACTGCTGACTACCGTGGGTACTAAGTACAATATCTGATAACATAACGTCGAATGCAGACCTCGCTGTCCGGTTGTTCGTCCTGCTCTGTGACCGTGCTCAGTCCAGTTTGTAGATGTAGCAGGTAGTTGTGGATGTCGTCCTCGGTCACCGACGCAAACCTCTGACGCTGATGATGCACCTGCAGTCAAACAACTATAACATCACTGAATCGTGAATCATGAGCGCTTTTTCAAGAAATTGTCCAAATATGGTGATTAAATGGTTATTTTATCGGTGTGTAAGCCTAAATGAAAAGGTCAGCTCAAAATTCGGCTTTGTATGGTAACTGAGAGTGATCAGATCACTGAACATTCTAGCACCAATCAAACGTGCTGCTGCACTACGTTGTAAAATAGCATATTAACGTGGCCTAAAAGTTGTGCAATTACCGCTCAGCAAATCGTTTTGTCTTTTATCACACGACCACTACTAGCCACTAGCCAGCCACATGGTCAGTGGAAAACTGGCTAGCGGTCAGGCGACGGTAGTCAAACTACTATATTTGCTGCGCTCAATGGTCATTCCAGTGAATATTTAATACAAGTCCTTTAGCACCTGTAAGAGGTGCGGTGATGACGTCATAGGCTCGGTGGTGACGTCGTCGGCGTGCAGGAATGAGACGCGCTTGGCTGTTGCTGTAGTTGGTGATGACGTCACTGCTGGTTTATTGGCAGTGTCTGACGTCACGTCTGCGTCACTCGCCTATACGTCACACACGTGCATCAACACAATATTTACGCTGCAATGTTGTCAATAAAGCGGCCGTCCTAATAAGTCGCATTACAAGTTTTGACCGTCCACACGTCCGTACGTATGTTCTGTAGAATACCTAACTCGAAAACAAAAAAGTACAGAAAATAATATTTCTTACTTTTAGCGTACAACAAAAGTGAAAATATCACTCCGTCTGTTACATGACGACAGCGTGAAGTTAAAAATATTCGAAAACTAATGTCGTCGTTGTAGGCCCTAACAGGGAAACAAAAGGAGAGGAGCAATTGTTTTTCCCGAAATTTTGGGCTGTCAGAAATTTGTATAACTAGTTTTTCCTTGTCTAAAAATTTTCGCCAAATAAATGCAAAAGTTTGAGCTAAAACCCTATTTTGGAGAACTGTAGGAACGATATTAAACTTTTGAGCGCCTCGTCGGAAATTTGCAGCTGTCTGTCGTAATTCTGTCGAAAAATTGCCACTTCCTGTCCAGCCTATTTTTAACCCACAACGCCGCTGTCGAGAACATCTGTACGTGAGTAAAACGATGATGAACCTTGGCGATGTTGGTGCCTCCGTTGGGCTGCGGCCGGTGACGCAGCAGATCAGTGTCGTGGTCGGCAGTAGTCGCTGCTGCTCGGTCACCGACACGAAGCGTCGTCACGTTGTCGTAGTGTTCGGCGCTGTCTTGCCTCAGCACCTGACGACGCTGACGACCGAGCGACGGCAACGACTCCAGGAACGCGTTCACGTCACTGCAGTCCGCGGGAACCTGGATCAGTCAATCGTTCAATCATTGGTGTCATTTCAGTAAATCGTTAGGGGGATCTCAGTAATTCTTGGGGGTCTCAGTCTATGTAACGTATTGTTTTTGCAGCAGTAACACCGTTTCAATAATACAATTTACAAGAAAAAAAACCAAAATCAAGAATCCTTGGAAAGTCTATAGATCCCTTCAGCCCCTCCCCCCGAATGACGCCCCTGCGTTCAATTAATCAATCGATTTGTCAATCAATCGAAAATAATTACTTACACTAAATAACCGAAGTCGCAGTTGTTTCGCACGTGCAAAACGCACTTTGTTTGTGGCGAAAAGTGCGCGCTCTTTAACGCATTTTATTCTGTAAACGCACTGTACATTTTTTAACGTTTTTTGTCGGAAAATTTTTGTAAGAAATGCGAAATTTAAGCTAAAACCACCATTTAAAAAAATGTCTGCGAGCGATCATCCATGGCACTGTACATTAACCTTGATCAGTGTCAGCTTAGTTCGTTGTTGTCGAAGCAGCCAACGATATTATCGCTACACCTAGCCACCAAATCCTGTTGCTAACTTGCTAGTATCATGCTGACTGTATGATTGCTTTAAATTATATTTTGTCCTAAAGTTTTTTAGGCATGCTGTCAGTATTTGCAATTTGTCGATGATTTCCCAGAAAAACAATGTTATCACGTGACTTTACCTCGACTTCTGCGACCAGCTCGGGGCCTTTCGCCGTATCTCGCATGACGCGTATCGTGCGCTTCTTGCCACGAATTGGTCCTTGAATAACTCGCGTGCTAATCGTCCGTCCATCTGCAGACTTTTTCGATATCGTTGAAACCTACCACCGCAAAGCATATATAAGTAGGTCTGCTTCGTTTTATTATTATCGTGTTCGTTTATTTGGCAAACAAGCTACATCTTACACAAATGAAGGTAAAGGTAAAGTAAAGGTTAGAATATAGCTCTTAAAGAACAAACCCCTCTCAGAGCTACGGAGCGTCATATGGGATCACACAGTATTACCTGCCACCCAACAGAGGTGAACGCGCCCCACCTTAACCCCAGCCAGATAGGCCGGTACTCGATTTGAATACCCCGGAGAGATGGAAGGCTGAGTTGACTTACGCGGCTGGTTACGTACCAAGATGGTTTACCTGCCCACAGACAGTCACCCATCGCAGTACTAACCCGGCCCGGTGTACAGTAACTTTGCTAGTAGGATCAGACGCGTTACCGCTACACCATACTCGACCAGCCCAATGGATCGGACGAAGTGTAAAAATAGTAAAATATAAACGAGAAATTATTACGCAGACTATCAGCATAGTATCAACTGCATATACGGACTTGTCTAATTTGAAATTGGCGACGCGTTCTGACAATTTCGTCATATTGTGGATTACGTTTTAAACATTATGATTAATCCAGCACGCTTTGGTCATAATTTTGTCATATCGTCTGTCACTTTTTTTGCCTTACGAAATACAATTATCAGGAAAGTAAGCACGTAATAATTCATTTAATTTTATCGCACCGTTTACATGCACAAAAATTAAATTTAGCAAAAACTTTTAAACAGTTCAAGTTCGTTCATATCACAATGAGACTAATATCACATTCGGTGTTCAAAATGATCACGTTTTGCCAACAAGCAAACAATAAGAGAATTAGAATGACTGAAAAACAGTTAAAGCAACTGTTAGAAAGCAACTGCGCGACCTGGACAGTTGTGTATTTGTCAAGCGCAGTGGGCGACGGTTTGTCTGCAGAGAGCGGAAGTCTGCACGAGGTCGAGGTGACTGATCCATCGTCAGCGTTGAGCAGCTCGCTAAAATCAGAGGACCCGACACCGGACAGCACGTCGTCGATGTCGAGCTGCGAGACGGCCTCACCGAGCGCAAAGATGTTGCTGTCTGTCTCCTTGTTGCGAGCGACGCGCTGCAAGTCCAGCTCACACGCGTTCGACATCTTCTTCCTGAACGCCGCCGACGACGGCGACGTCGACAGCAGCAGCGGCGGCGGTGGCGGCGGCGGTGGTGGAACTGGTGGAGCGGCCGGCGCTCCCTTTTCCACTTCCACGATAGCGTCTGTCTCGGCCATTCTCAGCCTATGACCTTCCACTCCACACCGCCTACGTTATCAGTGCAGACTTTATAACCGTCGTCGCGTCGCGATCGTTATTAATCGGACGATATTTCCGTGCGCGCTGCGTGCGATGATGATTTTTTCGTCGTTCGTGGCACGTAGATTTCTCTCCCACGGCGCAGCTGCTGTGGTTCCGACAGCGAGTTACACGTCGTTAAACTGACGTACCGTACGAGCACGCGAGCCTTTTCCTTGCACCGTCCGACTAGCGATGCTCAATAGCGATGCTCAACGCGTGCTATACGCTGCCATGAATAATCGCCTCAACAAATATCAGCATGCTTAGCAGGAAACTATGTAAAAAGTACCATACTATCAGCAAATTTACGTCGACGGCGTGTTGCCGGGCAGATCAACGGCTCTAAATCTAAAACATTTCTGCGAGCGTTTCATTTTACACGTCATAAGTAACCACTACCGTTATGTCGCGACTTCGCTTCTTCAATCAAGCCGTGCGCATGTCTGCTAAAATGTTCTTGTTTGCAAAATTGTTTTAGATGTTTATTACAATTAGTAAAGTAACGCACAAATATGCTAAACATTTCTGAAAATTTGTCGGATGTTTTAGGCTATGTTTAACCAGCAGGGCCAGGCCCATGAATGTGTATAATAATTAATATATATAACTTAATATATAATAATGATGTACCGTACCTTATTATTAGATCGCGTGGCGATATGTCTTGTCTATAGATCTTTGGGTGTAACATTTACAATATCTATACAGACGCTTATGCCTATATTACGTGTCTGGATGTCTAAGTAGAAAAGACTTAAATTGCACGTAGCCTATGTCTGTCCGTCTGTTTCGTTACTTGAAACGTAATTACGCAAGTAATTAGTTAGCTTGGGGATTTTACTCTCAAAACTCCAACTCCAGATTCCTGGTTATACGGGAAAACTCTAAGTTGGAGTGCACGTATTTGGGTGTCAGTAAGTTGTCTTAGAACACTTCTCGGCCGAGAGTTACATGTAAGTAGAGAGTGCTTGGCCCATAAGCTACGTAACGCGTGCCACAAAGCCAAGATAGATAAACAAACAGTGTTACGCGATGGTTGACCTCATCTGGCCTCGTAATTTGAGGCAGAAAAATTGCCTTCCTCACAAGATGCGCTGAATATGGTCCCGGCACGCTTCAGCGCACCCGGCCTTACCTGTGTCTAGTGACCATTCGTTACGTCGACGGCTACACCGTAGCTGAGACATTCCCGCCTGCGAACCATAAACACGTCAAAAGGAAATATATTTACAGGCAGCACGAAGCGCAAGAATTCACAGCTGACTATTGGCAGCGTAATGTATAGGCCTACATCTCAATTGCGACTGAAACAATGAGTTTGTTACGGACAGCCAGACCACACGCATCGCTGCACTGCCATTGCCACGCTTTTAGCGCAGTCGGTAACCGGATGTGAAAGCGAGAAAGGTTAATCGATCCCGCGCCTGCAACACTCTGCAGCAGTAGATAAGGACATCTCAGTCACTTTCGACCTGCAACCTGCCAACGCCTCAAAACCCGGCTCTTCATAAAATCTGCAACCACCATACCCGGACATTCTCATTCATTATCTAAACTTGCTTGTGCGCTGTGTCAAGATGTATCGGCGTGGTAGAGAGAAAAGTAGGTCTGTAAGCTTATTATATCATCCTTTCATCATACGCCTATATCAGTCAGAACTGTAAGTTTAATCGACTGGAATCATGCAGCGTACTAGATGCAGTAAGCTAATTAGTTCATCGAGTGAAACATTTCGGAGTCTGCTAAAGCCAACATCCAGTTCTATTCACAGGCATTAATGTATTATGTAAGCCTAGATGTGTCCACTTTGTCCGAGTGCCGTGATTTCGACGAGACAGAACGTTTGTAAAATTCGGTAATCACAATCTAAACCTGCAGTGAGAAACAGTAAAAAATCAGAGATTAGTGAGCATTTGTACGCCGATGACGCGTTAATAAAATACTCAGATAAAATACGAAATATCAGCATGGTTCGGCCTGCTTCCTAGTCACACAGCAAAACACAAAGTCCGAGTCGTGGGGATCCGAATCCGACTCAAGTCCACTGTCGGACTTACTACGTCACTGCTTATAGTGCAGGTCCGCTAAGCACTGCCTATACCGCTCTTTCTTTACTCTGCCGTGCAGTTGTTAACGACGTTTGCAATTCTTTAAATCAAAACACGCTTGTTCAATGAAGCCCTGAATTGATGCATGGGCTGTGTTGGGCAGCTTGGACTTACGTTATCCTTGCAAGCTGTTCTAGAAATATACACATAGGGCCTACTTCAGTCTCTGACGTTCCCGCGCTCTCCTCCCTTCCTCTATCTTTCCAGTCGCCACCAATGCACTGATCGCCCCCTGGTGCGTCGACGCAGTACCGGTCCTCTCGCCGAAGCAAAAGCTGACAACTTGACATACAGCGCAGTGTTAAGACGTCGATCATTCTAGTGACTGATCACAACCCGGCGAAACCTAACTCGAGTGACGTAATGTCGACATACTGCGATGCGAATCAACCAGGAGTGGAGTGGAACTATAACTGCAGTGTAGGCTAATAGAGCGCACGTGATTTGATGGACGTGCGGGGCAGCTCTCTGCTAGGTACGGCAGGCGCCATGCACGGTGAACAGAGTGGCACTAGAAGTCGTCAGCGCAACAGTAACAACGGTAGCGAAAAGATGCCATTGCGCAGTATCGGTAAACCTAACTAAGGCTGTCTTTCCCCTTAAGCCACTGGACATTTCAGGTCCCTTTCTCCCTTGCTCTCCCCTTCTTCCTCGTTTCCTCAGTCTTTCCTTATTTTCCCTACCCGTTCCCCTTTCCCTCGTTTTTCCGAGGCCTTTTCTCAAATCAAGGACTCTGCATGCGAGCGCAATAACGTCATTCAGTGCTCTGTTGCACAAAGCACCGACAGCCGTTGATTGTGGGACACGTTGGACACATATATAGGGAATATGCTGCCCGCGTACCCGAAAACCCAGGTAACCCGCTCGTTTTCAAACTTATAGGCCTAAACCCGGGTTTGTGTGCAGAAAAAAAGGGTTTATGGGTTTAATTTTAGATGGCAGTCAGTATGCAGTACACTGCACAGAAAAGTGTGCTGTATATATAACAGGCATACGGGAAGAGGAAAAACTTGATAATACCTTGGTACTAAATTACGCCAATTTGTCCAAGAAGAGCAGGAAAACCTCCTTTCTACAATTACGGTGATAAAGCAATCGTATCAAGGTTTCTATTGTGTATTACGAACAGAATGTCTATTTTAATTTCAGCTTTTCATTCTATTTTTAATTACTATTCTTTCGTGGAGTACTTAATGTAGGCCTACGGTTCTGAAATAACTGGACGCCCCTGAAGACTGGACAAGTAGCTGGCTGGCGTGCATGTACTACATATGAAGGCGGCGCGTGCTTGCACTGCGATGCGGTCTGATTGAGTGGAGCAGTCAAAGATGCTGTTGCTGCTTCAGCTGCTGAAGCGTGTGGCAACTGACGCCGGTCACTGTACCACGCACGATGATCTATACAGGCAGGATACATCGCGTGTCTTCCTGCCTGTGCCTGCCTTGCTCTCACCGTGGGAACAGCTCGTGCCGTCGCAGCCGCTCCTCATCTAACGATGGCGTGCCTAGAAATGCAAAAGTAGGGAGGAGGGTCATTGGGTTTACATTTTCAGATGTACATTTTCAAATGTTCCAACATTTGTCTGATCTGATTGAAACTGCAAGTTACTTAGGCCACGGTATTCAGCTAATGACTCATAAGCTTAAAAAGAAACAGACTTGGCCTAACAACTGTTTTTAATAAACGATCTACACCTACGACGCCGACGCGACTCAACTGTCGGCGACAGTGGGAAATAGTTGAGTCGCTTCGGTGTCGTAGGTGTAAATGACTTGCAGATTTTGCTATGTCAGACCTACGAACCGCAAGTTAGAAATAATCGAAGCTATTACCGACTTTTAAAATGTAATGCCTAAGCAGAATATTAGACATAAAGTGGCAACAGAGAATCAAGAACAAGGAAGTCATGAAAAAAACGGACATAAGCATCAACATCTTGCTGAGAACGATGGAGAGGAAACCAAACTTCTTCGGCCACATTTCTGCATGATGCTATAAAGCAAGTTGTTTGAATTAATGGATGGCAAAAACAACACGCAAAAGAAAAGGGACGGACGACTTAGTGGACTAGTGCAACAAGGATGGCACCTGGTATGCTACAGATTGGCTATGGGCATGACGAAATAAACTCATTTCGTGAAATGTCCTGGACAAAAACGAGCCTTTAGCCGATGTAGCAAGAGAGGGATAGATGACAAAAAGGAGACCGCAGTATTATAAAAAAAACCAAGTGACCGTAAAGGGTTTATGGTTGCATGTGTAAACGGATACCGATACGGAGTACAGATTTGAGGCGCATGCTGAAGGGGCCTATAGCGACTACCGGTATCGATGCAAGACCATGCTGCAGATTGCGTCAACAGTCGCACAATAGCGTTCCAGGTTCTAGAACAAACTGCGGCGTACGGTACGTCGCACGCCGCCGCATTTAATAGCCGGCGAGCTTAGCGTACTGTATCGAGAACTATATCTGTGTGTAACGAACTGTCCATAAAACAACTATTCAAAGAACTCACGGCGAGACTAGAACGACAGCGCGATGTTGCCATAGCAGTCATTAATCGGCACCTACGGCGCCCGTACATGCAGTTATGACCTGTGATGTTACCGGGTCGGCAGAATTACGATGCCTCAATGAATAGCCTACTAGGCCCTAGCAAAACGCCGAAGCACTTCACGGAACAGACCGTAGTACAGAATAAAACAGCACGAGATAATTTACTGTCGCTTTGGTAAAGGCGTTACGAGCGCCGTTCAAAAAGCTTTACAACTCGACTATAAAAAGTAATGAAAATTAATGATCCAAATTACACACGTAGTCCGTTTTTAGGCGGAATCGCTTCTTGCAGCGCAAGCGATTCCGTTCAATCCTGAGCATTTCTCTGTAACGTTGTCAGTCTGTCGTCTTTCACATTCGAGCCCCTTCCTAACCGTTTGACGGATTTCGATGCCAATTGGCAGTTACACTTGTAGACTTAAGTAACAATTGATAGACAGTCTTTTCACCTGGCGAATACAAACGATGAGCGATTCCGCCAAGTTATTTCTTGTACGTCATGTTATTTAGGGTGCCTATTCTTTCACGATGTACTTAATGCACGATTATTGTATCAAATAAATAAATAGTCACCAATGCACTTTAATACTAAAAGGGTTGTAGTTCACTGTTGGATGGCTAGTGCTGCCTTTTTACGCGCGAAAGCAGCTACTGCTTTTATCAGCGTATCTTAGCCATCGCAATTCTGTCCGTCCGTCACTCGGGTGGATCAGGCAAAAACGGTCCAAGCTAGGATCACCAAATCTTCACAGTCGGCTGCCTGGAAGACTCTAGTTTCAGGAACCGTAAAGCTTTTTCATAAATTCGAAGGGGGGGTCACTCCAAACGAGGGCGCTAAATGAGAGGGGGGTGGGCAAAATTTGTGATTTTTGGCCAATAAGTTGCTGTATCTCAGTAAGAGTGCGAGATAGGGCCTAGGTTACTATCAATCACTAATAGGAAGTCGTACACTGGCTCTTGATTGGCGCCCAATTCAATGACCTTGAATGACCTTGAACGCCAAAATACGGGGTTTTATAGACTTTTTTGGCGATTTCAGGCTGCGAGACACATTGCAAGAGCGAACTGCGCCAAAACCAATTGAGATAGACATGGACAAGCTGCATATGAAATTTTCAGCACTGAACGTAGATTTCGACGGTCCAAGTCTCGATTTTCTAGGTTCAAGGAAACCTGCGCACGAGGACATCAAAGAGCGGTATCCGCGTAAAAGTCGCGACGAAATGGCTGGAGATAGACCGATAGTTTGCGAAAAAGAACTGCTATAGGCTTTCGCGCGTCCCGTGAGCAATAGCTCAAATTTCTTTTAATCAGTGTTGGCAAAACAATGACGAACGACGCAATAGCGCTAATTTTGTATGCCATTTAATTCAGTATATTTGAACCGTTTCATAAATAGACTGTTTTATACAAAACGGCTAGTCAGTGTTAGCAAACTGACTTTTAATTTGTGATCTCATAGTCCTTGTGATATCCTAGCGAGGCCGAAAATAGTTTAGTCATAATTCTGACAGCGCTGAAATTATCGTCAATAATGGATGGTAACTGTGGTACTTATTTCCGCACGTCAGCTAACTTCCGAGCCAATTTCTGTTCGGCATTATTAACTACATTAAATTACCGCCAATATGTTACCATTAAGAACTGGCGTTACTGGAGGTTGATTGGAGATAGTCTGAACAGATTGTGGCTAAAGCCTCAACAAATCACTCGGTTTATTTGATACCAAGTAATTTTAATGAAACTCAAAAAAAACAAACGTTCACCACACTAAACACAGCTGCAGCTGACTGGATAACAGCATTATCTGATCACAACACAAGACTCACTATCAGCATTGATTGGCTACTGATATTCAAGTTTCCCCTTCTTTCCGCCGTTGCACCCTTTCCCTTCACCCCTCATTCTTTTCCCTTTCCTTCTCCCTTTCCCCAAGCCAAGCCCCAGCTGCTGTCAATTTTGGGGCATTCTGGGTCTAGGTCTAAAAGCCTTTGGAAGCAAGCTACGTTCTAAATTACACCAACTTTCCCCTTATAGAGCTGAACCTACTTATAATGGTGCATTTGCTGTAACGATTGTACGGTGTAAACGCCCATAAATTTATCTACATGTACACCCTCACTTCAGCCAACAGCACCGTTACGGGACACCCAGCAGAATTGGGCCTACAACGTGCAAATGCCAATAGCACTAACTCAACCTGTACTTTTAAACAACAATTTAGAAGAAAAGAATTGTGTTGTGAAACGTCTAACTTTTCGTACATCAAAATGTTGCCCCAATCCAGCTGGCAGATGTTACACCACCATACACATGTCCAGCTAGACTATAGATAAGCATTGAAAAAAAACAAGACAGGGGAGATACAGGAAGAGCAACCACATCTTCTAACAATCACCTCACATACGAAATTGTGGACAAAAGCACAACCATGATTATCACCGATATGTGAAGATATATAACATAATGACATGGTAAAGTCAGCGATGCTGTGGGTTAAAAAGTAGGCAAGGCAGAAAGTTACAATTTTTCGACAGACACTACAAATTTTGAACAGAATTCTGAGAGACAATTGCAAATTTCCGACTAAAAATTATGGGAGCTCTCAACATTCCAATTTTTACCTGAATTGCCCCCAAAATGAGGTTTTGATCCCAAAAGTTTGCATTTTTGACAAAAATTTCCATCAGAAAATTTTCTGACAAGAATATTTTCTGACAATTTTCCAACAGCCAAAAACTTGGGGCTGGCAACTGCCCTCCACCCCCCCCCCTGCCACGAGGCCACTGGGCCGAGTATCTGTCATTCAGCTTGATATATCAGCATGACAAGTTAAATATGACTGGCAGTGTCACCTTGTGTTTTACCATAAACAGGGGTGTAGTGGACCTGGGTGAAATGTGGGGGCATTGAACCACACTTTTTCTCTCCGGAGAGAACAATCACCAACTATTTTACTAACATCTACGAGTGAGAAGATAGCTCATAGATTCATTGGACTACTTAGTGGAACATTTAGAATGGTTTTCACCATACCCATATTATAGCAGTTTTATTGTACTGCCACACATGTTGCAGTTCTAGAACAAAGTGCAGGAACAATGAACATGTAAAAATTCAAGTGAGCACCGGACATCCATCCACCCACTTTGTTTACAGACCCACCCAGGCCCTGATCATGAGTAAAGGGAGTATGAGTGAGTGAGTAGGGTTGAACGTCCCACCCGACACAGTTTAGGTCATTTCAGGGACGGCCTTTTCAGCCAGAATGCACACAAACACAATAATGGAACGGTAAGTTTAAACTTTACAATAAACAGAAAGTTTAACCTTTACAAAAACACAAAAATATAAAACGCGGTTAACCTGAAATTGTAAGAACTCCATTATACGTGTGCATATGTAATCACAGGCTGAACGGTAGTTCAAGCCCTGTGTTAACGGCGACTTCTATTTCTTATGGGAAAGCCAAAAATTCGACCCCCACAGAATCAAAACCCCTGATCTGATTGAGATAAAATTTGGCACCGTTGATTATGTCGGCGAGATGACCCCTCACGCAAAATTTCATGAAAATCCCTCCAAGGGGGGCTTCCCGGCAAATGGGTGAAATATACGCAAAAATTTTTGTAGCTATATACCTTTTTTTTCAGAAACTCACCTACAGGTCAGACCCTTCGGCGGATTTTTGCGTGCAATGGCTCAAACGACGCGGTCTCGCGCAAGGATGTGCCTTTTGGGGGT
>Ga0209367_1007044_pt1 | contig 15519 bp, 15 predicted proteins | sample WorMetLIZISLAND2_FD_187412 | JGI IMG/M metagenome (GOLD analysis project Ga0209367, IMG submission 187412) | Marine gutless worms symbiont microbial communities from Max Planck institute for Marine Microbiology, Germany - Olavius geniculatus... ... | reverse complement strand
CACGCGGTCATCAGTTTAAACTTTACAAGCATCGTACAAATCATAGTGCACGCTCGTCGTTCTTCTGTGAGCGCATTATAAACGTTTGGAATTCATTACCAAGTAGTGTTAATTTTAGAAGTATCAACACCTTTAAACAGTCTATAGGCTCTGTTGATTTTGCCGTATTTTTGAAGTGTTTTTAACTGCTCGTTTATTTTGCATGTGTTTTGTATTATTTAGGCTTATGGGCGGCTGTCAGTGTTGTTTCAACCTTGTCGTTCCAGTTCATTACTTGTGACCTTTAAAATGTCATGTTATGTGTCTATGAACGAAATAAAATGATGATGATGATGATGATGATGATGAATGGAGAAATCGTCTCCATTCTTGTGTTTGCACAATAGGCCAACATATCGATCAATTTTATTGCAAACAGCTGAAAAACGAAAAAAATGTCAGCCAGAGTGTCAGAAATGTGAACAAAATGTGTTTTTGTGTATTATTAAGATCAAGTAGCAATACCACTTTAGGTAAAAATGCAATATTTCGTTAGTACTGATTTCTCCAAGTAGTGTAAAAAAGACGTTAGGTGAGGTGAGAAACTACATAATGATTTGATGTCCAGTTGTCTCAGAAATATTCTTACTAAAATTTATTAAAATTCGATAATTCTTCTTCAAGTTGTTATCGAAAATGTTTGTGATGTTTTTGAGACACAGTGTAGAATAGTTTGCTAAAGCAGTGTTCAGAAAAGAAGTATTTGAAAATTTGCAAATATTTTTGTAGGCTCATGAAATAAAAAAAATGCTAAAACACAAAATATTTATTTTTTGCGACAAACTTAGTGCAGCGGGTAATGAGTTTCCTTTCGAATAAGGGCGTCAGAGAAAAATACCCCTAAGAAGTCGTTATTTTTACCGCTACTGACTTGAAAACGATTACAGATAAACACAGACACGCTGCTTATCATAAGAAGCACTTGACAAATTTTGAAACGTAAAATAAAAGAATTTGGTATTTTTGCGATTTTAGACTGCGGCACATGCAGTAACAAGCAATGGTGATGAGCTAATTGATGACCTTGAATAACCTTAAATTACCAAAGTATAGGATTTTCGCGTTTTTTGCGATTTCTGGTTGTGGTGCACAATTGAAGAGTGAATTGCATCGAAGTGGCTGCAGATAGATTAAGACAACCTGCGAACAGGAACTGCTAAGGCTGTCCAGCGTCTCATGAGCTTTGCTCAGATTACTTTTGACATTGTTGCAATAAAGAAGTGAATGAATAAATGAATGAATGATGATGCTGGTGGTGCAGGTGCAGGCTTGTGAGTCAACATGGCGGCGACGCTGCAGCATCAGCAGCAGAATGTGTACTACGTAGGCCGCTTACCTGATAACGTCAAAACCGCGATGCCGTCACGTGACCCACCATGTGACACACCACGTGATGCTACAATGACGACCAGCGATAGCATGGAGAATTACTATGGCAGCCTGATGCAGCAACCGTCGTTTTATGACGTCACGAGTACGTCACAAATAATGGAGGACCCCTGGATGATGACGTCATGTGCAGCCGACGACAGCGGGGTTTCCCTCAGCCTGCCTGACGAATGGATTGTCGGAAGGATTTCTCCGGCGCAGGACCCCAATTACGTGTATGAGGTCGTCGCGGAAACCACAGGCGAGAGTCAGCGTAATAATGAAGTCATCGAACGCGCAAATCTGCAAACTTCCGTATGGCCCGTATGGGAACATCTTAAATATTACGACGAGGAGACCACCACTACATTTGCAGGAGAAAATCGTTGTTATGACGTCGTCGAACGCATAAATGCGAAAAACTCCTGGAACCCCGCGGGAGATCCCCGTTCTGACGTCATCAGTTCATCGCGGTTCACGGACGAGCAGATTGTCTGTATATGTCTGGCTCTGCAGCAGAAACAAGACTTCGACAAACTCGAAGAATTTCTATCAGAGATCAGTCTCCGGTCAGATCTCGCTGCTCCAAGCCGAATCTCGCCGAGCTCTCTCGAGATCTGCGACGCCGCCACACTTCCGGTGACCAGTTCTTGCACGGTGAGACAAGACTACACTACACCGTGTCCCAAAAAAACTAAGCAGATTTGTTTTTGTCAGAACTGCGTCAAATTTTCACTAATTTTGATAATTTTTGGCAGAAAGATGGCAAACAATCCAAATATATGCGAGGTGCACTCATTTTCCACCTCACCTAATTTGCGTCATTACCTTACCGTGTTAAACGCAAATGTTCCAAATTGCTACATAACGCCGAATGTTGTTATCTGCAATAAACTTTTAAAGACTTAATTAGCGCACAGTAAACAAAAGGTGCTTTATTTAGCAAAATTATAAGTTCCTATAACACCTGTGTTCAAAATTGTCAGATGAACATCGATAAACTCAAAACGTGTCTCGTCAACGAGTGGGCGCAGTTCGACCAGACGATCATTGATGCAGCGATCAGCCAGTGGCGCCGCCGTCTGAGCGCTTGTGTCCGTGCACATGGGGCACACTTCAAGCACAAGTTATCAAAATCGGTGGAAATTTGACTCAGTTCTGACAAAAACAAATCTGCTTAGTTTTTTTGAGACACGGTGTATAATGAGGATTGTTTATTTCTACATTGAAGAGGTTCGAGCAGAGACCGAGATCGTAACCGTGACGACAGGGACAGAAGACGTGATCGTGACAGAGACGACCGTCAAGGCCGTTCATCTCGCGATGACAGGTCAAGGTACAACCGCAGCCGGTCGAAGTCTCCGAAAGATGACAGAAAACTTGGTCGACGAGCAAGCTCCCCGATGCCACGCAAACGGTATGTTGTTGTAATGTTGTAATACATACACCGTGGGCCATAAAAATGTGGCACTTTACTTTTGTCGATATCTCTGCCAATTACAGACTGATTTTTAACATTCTTTCACTGGCACACTCTGTGGACAGTTTGCAATAATATGCCGTATGATTATTATATTTCCCACCACACCATAAATTTGTTTTTACATTACCTTGTGAAATATAAATGAAATATGAATGTATGAAGATAATAACAAACAAACATTTTGGTAATATTGAAAAAACCACTTCAGACCAACATTGCGGTGAATGATCTGTATGACACTAGATTGTGTGGGTCTAATGCAGTCTAGCATCATACGGATCATTCATCACAATGTTGACCTGAAGGGTTTTTTTCATTTACCTAAATGTTTGTTATTATCATTAGTTTTTACTTACATTTATATTTCACAAGATAGTGTAAAGGCACATTTACTGCGTGTTGGCATAAAAAGTAATCACCTAGCAAGCAAATATCTATGTTATTTATTAACAAAACTGATTCGTTGTCTTCTAAATTAGCAGATTTGACCGTGGTAAGTTGTGGCAAATGGTTTTCCCACAAGATGAAATGTAGACATGCTTTGTCATGTATTTGTGATCAAGCAGTCTGCATACAAGAAAATTTTTGTATAACAAGTTGCAACATTTTAATACACGTACAATTTGGGGGTTAGGGGTTATAGGTCACTTGTTTTAATAAAAGCTGTTGGCTTGTAGGACTTGTATTATAATTATATTAAGTTAATTAAGTATTATTATTATTAAGTATTATTAATTAAGTATATTTGTAATGTATGCATAAACTAGAATTTCTGTTCAAAGCTTTAGGAATGTTCATGGTGTTGTGTGTATTAGAACACCGTCGCCAGAACTGAGTCCAGAAGAACGTGATGCTCGAACAGTTTTCTGCATGCAGTTAGCTGCTCGCATTCGACCTCGTGACCTTGAAGAGTTCTTCTCAGCGGTGGGAAAGGTATGCTAATGATTTCATTTGCTTTGTGTATTGTGGAAATTTTTACTATCCCTCCGTCAACTTAGTGGTTGGAGGCATTATGTTTTTGGAGTGTTGCATTCGGCCGTGCATGCGTGGACTTCTAGCGCAAATATCTCTGGAATGAATGGAGATATCGACAAGCGGTCAACTGCGTTATCAACTGCGATCCCTCCCACGTTGAACAGAAACAAATTGGTAAACTTTGATTCACTAACAACGATGGTTAGTTGGCTTATGTTTACCTGCTCTCTGCTATAGGGGCCTAGCTAGCTTCTTTTCACATGTTGGCGGTGGCATAATAGTCTAGTTGTTCGATGTCAAGATCTTTTTGTTGAAGATATTCTATATGTATAATCACGTAGTTGACCAATGCATTGTTGTCTTCCAAGCCATACAGCTTTGTTTCTTTGGTCGTGTGGCAAGGATGGGTGATTTGCATGATTTATTTCAGAGCCCCATATAGGTCATTTTACGGGTTGCCAGCAGCTGGAATTGCCAACTAGGATGTCAGCATCACACCTGCCTACAGACCTTATACGTAGACCTACATCTATGCAACCATGGACTGAGTGACATGCCCAAGTTCAAGGATGGTGCAAATCGCAGCACTCCAGCCTACAGCATGCTTGTGATGATAATAATTGTTTTTCATTGACTGTATCTGCAGATAGTATTCTTGTTACACACAGTTAAAGGATCTGATACGTAGTACATAATGCATGTGGTTTGTGGTAGGTACACGACGTTCGACTTATTCTGGACAATAAGTCGCACCGGTCAAAAGGCATTGCCTACATTGAGTTTGAGGAGGTGGACACAGTGCCACTGGCCCTTGGTCTGAGTGGACAAAGGCTGCTCGGGGTCCCAATCATTGTCCAACCATCCCACGCTGAACGGAACCGCATCGCCAGTGCAGCTGCCGCAGCCATGAAAGCATCCAGTGCCACGGCTACAGGGCCAATGAGGCTGTACGTCGGGTCACTGCATTATAACATCACTGAGGAAATGCTGCGTGGCATCTTCGAACCATTCGGCAAGGCAAGTTGTTGCTCTTTATTTTCTGCTCTCGGTCGGGTCAGCGGATGTTCAACTGATGACTTGTGTTATTTTTCAGACTTGATAGGCTTTTGCTTATAATAATTCCCATCGTTTGTCCTAGTCTGTTGGTTTTTCCATGAGCTGATTATTCATTAAGTTGGTATCAGAGGCATTGTTTATTTAGGTTGCTGTCTGTGTGTGCTTGTATTCGCATCTTGTGCCCGTGTTCTGTTTTTTGTAATCATCTCTGGTACGCATTGCCAGACTTTTTCTTTCATCAGTAGTGCATCTTGTGACCTATGTAAGTAAGTAAGTAAATGATTTATAAAGCGCCAAAGTCTCAGAAAGAATGATGGACGCTAGGTAGCAGAAAAGGCTGACTGAAAGTAGTGGGTCTTTAAGTGACGTCTGAAGGTAGCCAAAGTTTGACACTGACGAATTTGAGGAGTTAAGGAGTTCCAAATTTTCGGAGCAGAGACACGAAAGGAATGAGAACCAAAGGATAAGTTATGCCGTGGAATTGCAAGTAACTGACTGGTAGAAGAGCGTGTGGACACTGAGGATTTATGATACTGCAGAAGATCAGTAAGGTAAGGTGGATGGCCAGTGAATTTATTGGGTTTTCCGGTTGAAGCTCAAGGTCACAGCATGACCAGATATATGAAAGCACTAATTGTTTGATGTGTTTGTTTTGTTTTGTCATATCTTCTGTGTGCATTGTTGAGGGATTTTTCTCAAAGTGGGTACAGACGTAGAGAGCTTGACAGTGTGTGTTGAACCGTCATATTTAAATGACGCAAGGATACAATTGATGCGTTATCCAGTAGCACAATTCTTGTCATTTTTGAAATTTTTAAGAAGGGAATTTTAGTTACTTTGTTGTTTCTATGAAGTTTACCCTATCCCATGTACTGTTTTTATGATCACCAGTCGTTTGTGGATGCTCTGCAACTTTTGCAAATCATTTTTGTCTTGTTTGTCTTGTTTAGTCTCCTGTATTTTTTGTCGGTTTATTAAGGATTATGCATATGCTTGATGTGATTCTTTCACTCATAGTTATTGCCTTCTTGTTGTGAACATGAACCTTGATTTGAAAGATTGTGGTCTTTTGTTTGTGTCACTTGTAGATCGAGGATTTCAAGCTAATGAAGGACCATCAGACTGGACGCTCGGCTGGTTATGGTTTCATCACTGTACGTTGTTTCAACTGTTCAGATGTTTTTTCATTCTTTCAGCGTGTTGATGCTCTTAGTTGTGAATGTAATTATTGATTATTCAATTCAGCTTAGGCTCTGTTGTGTCAAACTGATCTAGTTTCTCAGGACTGTCGAGAAGGTGGGATACGGGGTAAGCTACCCTAGGCCCGCAACGTTTGGGGGCCTGCCATCACCCAGAAGTATAAAGTACACCAGAATGTACCATTTTGAAAGAAATTCAAAGATTTTCTCCCCAGAGCAACCTTATGAAAATGTTTGGGGGCCCCACGAGAATGTTTCCTCGGGCCCTGCTGTGGATCTCGACGGGCCTGTAGTTTGTTGTTTGGCTGTCATCTGGGTGCTATTTTGTCAGAGATTCAATAGATTAAAGTTGAAAAAAGTTTACATGTTGGTAGAGTGGAGTTGGAGGTTGATGTCTTAATTCAAGTTTTTGTCTTAGCTGCAGTTTGTTTGTGCCAAAAATTTCGGTGATGAAGAAACTTTGCTTGGTAAAAGTATGGTTTTACTGAAAAGTGCCAGTTTTTGAACATCTAAAACGTTAAGTAATAAGTACTGCTTTTTGTCCATTTTCCCAATTATTCTGCACAGTTTGTTCTCATGATTGTACTTTATAGTACCAAAACTGGTACAACGTGCCACTGAATGTTTAACGTGAACTTGTTATCTATCGTCAGTGTTTTTGTTTTGACTGTTATTGGAATCATACAGTTGATACGCTGTCGTGCCGCTATAGTTGCTGTGTATTCTGGTCTGTTCTCATTAGTACCATGATGCTGAGGATGCTAAGAAGGCAATGGATCAGCTCAACGGCTTTGAGTTGGCCGGACGTCCGATGAAAGTCGGCAATGTTACAGAGCATAATCCTGAAAGCTCGGCTGGTGGCAGCTACTATGACGTGGATGATATGGATCGTGCTGGCTTTGGCCTAGGTGCCACTGGACGTATACAGCTGATGGCTAAGCTTGCAGAAGGTTGGCTCTAAACCTGTGTATAATCTTCTGTTAATTACTTATCATCATCTGTCTTAGTGTTATTGTATCACACGTGTCATTGTTTGTCTAAACTGAAGTGGCCTAATTTAAATGACAATGAATGCATTGACACTTTGAGAAATTAAATGCGGTTACAAAGAATTTAATGTCGTTAAAAATGTTGTGCCAGACATTTATAGCATTTAACACCTAGGGCCCAATTTTTCAAAACATTCCTAAGATATTTTCCGAAGATCTTCCTATGTCGGATGATTTAGGAATTCCAAAGAAGTTTTTTTCTGAATTTTCGACGGCTTTTGCATTTCTTATTTTTCTAAACTAGTTTGACCGATCAGATGTGCTTATACCGACCATGTGATGTAATCAAAACTTATTTGGAAAACTTCTTATTTTGGCACATTTATGGGAAACGCATTTTACACACCACTTTGTTGTTTAAATTGACCAAACGTCAATTTCCTTTACTTACTCATTGTTGATTTTACCGCAGCGTTGCGCAAATAACCTATGATGTCACATATGACGTTTAAGCTAAGTGTCGACATTGTGTACTTTTTTGCAAACTTTGTTTTATTACATAGCTTTCTCCATGTAGGACAAGGTTAGTGCTTTCCTATATATTTGCCTAAATTCTTTCTAAGAAGTTTCCAAAGGGGTTTCAAAAATTGCGCACCCTTTCTCAAAATTTTCTTTGGAAGATTTTCTCAAATTCTTCCAAAGACATTCTCCAAAGAAGTTTCTAAAATCTGTATATTTTCGTTGAAAAACATAAAGATCTTCCTAAGAAGTTTAAAAAATTTGGCCCCTGAACAAAAAAACACAAAAAGCAAAACAAAAACAAAAAGCAATATCTGCAGCAGTCATTGAGTTTGAAATTAGGTTTATTCCTGTGTTTCTGTTGCTATCCTTTTTTTAAAAGCGTGCATCCCTGAAATTTTTGTTATCTCTCTCATTGCTGTTGCATTGCATGGGACAGATTATGAAATCACTTGCGTAACTCTGTCTTTCTGTATGTACGTACTACCACGGCCACAATTTTGATGAAGTTTTGCACAGTAGTTTGGTCCCAAAAAAGTAAGATCGAGTTTGTTTGCGGTAAAAAAAATCCTATCATTTTTACCGCTATTGTGCCCCAGTTTTTACCCTTGTAATGCATTTTCAACGGGAAGGCTTTAATACCATGGAATGTAAATGAAATAATCACTGCATTCTTGATGGTGATTAAGCGTGGCTAAATGTCTGATGTGGAATATCTCAGTGGAGTGGATGCTTTCAGGTACTGGGATGCAGATACCGGCAGCTGCAGCATCAGTGCTGAATCAGACTCATCATCCGTCACTCGCCCCAGCTGCTGCACCGCCTCCAGCAGCCACCGCTACGCAGCAGTCAATGCCGCCGATTGCTACACAATGCTTCATGCTCTCCAACATGTTCGACGCCAAGACGAGGTCGGTTGGTCGGTCGGTTCGATGAAACACCACACCGGGTAGTTAGGGTTAGGGTTAACCACGCCAGACTGACTGCACATCTGGTGCGGTGTTTCGTCGGACCCGTTTTTGTTGCTGTTGTTGTTTTGTTCTTTGTTGGTTTTCTGTGCTGGAAAATACTTTCCGAGTAAGAGTAGTTGATGAGAGTAGCCTACTCAGAGTGACCACTACTGGCTTTCATTTATGCGTTTAGTCACTAGTTACCTTATGCAATACTCTCATCATAGTTTGCAATGTTGTCATTCAGAACAGAACATCATACTTGTGCTGTACTTTACGTGCTGACATATTGCATATTTAATCTGGAGCTGGTATAATTTGGTTTTTAAAAATGTAATAGTTGACGTATTGAAAATTGGCGCTTCAATTACGCATTAATTTCGATTAAAACTATCAGTAGAAAGTGCGCGTTTTTGTCAGCGTTATGAGTTAGTCAGCTAGCAGCTGTCACAAATGCACCGAGATTACATTAGGTCTGTATTATCATTAGTAGGGTCTACGTGTTTGTTTTATTCAATCATGTTTTCAGGAGAAGTTGATTATCAAATCACAGTCTATCTACTTTATAAAAATGCATTCTCAGCGACTTGAATTTAATCTGGAATTTAACATTTTAAAATAAACTTTATTAGGCTTTACAACATTTTAACATCTATTTGCATGATTAATTGTTGATTTTTACACAGGAGCTGTGATGCATTGCCATCTGTACGAGTGTGTCTGGATGTAGGGAGCGAGCTGGCAGCCGGTGGGAGGCAGCGCTGAAGGATGATATCATTGGCGAGTGCAGTCAGTTTGGTGGCGTACTGCATGTTTACGTTGACCGTGATTCTCAGCAGGGCAACGTCTACGTCAAATGTCCAGCCGTCGCTACAGCCATCTCGGCAGTGAATGCATTGCACGGACGTTTCTATGCAGGTTGGTGCTGTCGGCTGTTGTGTCTGCTTCAGTTCTTCATATCGGTGCACAGAAGAAAACATAATGAGGGCAAAATGGTTAACCGTCATGTGTACACGGTCTTTCATAAAAACAACTCCTTTGTCTTATTTTCATAATTCACTAAACTGATGATCAGTTTACATGAAATTTTTACCAGTTGTAGCTGAAGAAATACTAATTCAGAACATTTCTACAAAATGTGGCTCCTGATTAAATATTCTTAGCTAGTTGTGACGTAATGACGACGTTATAATGTGTCGTGAGTACAAGCTTGCTTGTCTCAACTGGTGCTGTCAGTTGCTGAATAGCTGCCCTGCTTCGATGGTGAATTTCATCTGGTTCACTTATGACAAATTGTTAAACTGTTTTACCATTGCAGCCACATAAATTGCCAAAACAGTCGCTTTCTAGCATTTGTAGGGCTTAAGATTTGCAGCTTCCAGCAAGGCAGTGCATCAGCACACAGATATTGTGTGATGGTTGAGTTTCTAGCTGGTCCCATGTTGCTTAGTGCTAATGCGATTAACATTTTTTCATTAGCGAACCAGATTAAGTTTACCATTGAAGCAGGGTAGCAACTGATAGCACCAGTTGAAACAAGCAAGCTTGTACCCATTATGACGTCATCGTTACATCACGACCAGCAAAGAATATTTAACCAACAGTCACATTTTGTTGAAATATTCTGAACTAGTATTTCTTCAACTACAATTGATAAAAATTTTCTGTGAATTGATCATCATTTGAGTGAATTATGAAAAAAAACAAAAGGGGGTCCTTTTTTTGTGAAACACCATGTATAGGAGCATTGATGGTGTAACAGTAGGTTGTCAGACTTATCATCAAGAGGATGTGACTTTTACTTTTTTTTGGGTCACTATCAAGTATTTGGTCTGGTGACTGGCTGCAGACTGGTAAACCGAGTGGCACATGTTGTAGTCTACCTACTAAACCATCTATGTATATAAGCAAAGTTTATTCAGACTTTCATTTCTCCAGATTAGGTGAATCGAGTACCACCCTGTCTGGTTGGGGTTAAGACAGAGCATGTTTACCTGTGTTCAGTGGCAGGTATACTGCATGATTCCATATAGCAGGTGATGCTCCGTAGCTTTTTAAAGTTATACACAACCTTGAAATGCGTCTGCAACTGTATCACCTTACAAACTTGGGTTGGTTGAAGGTTATCAGCTGTATCCATAGCTCTGATCTGCAGTGCACCTGAAGCTTTTAGTTAGCTGACGTGTTCATTAATCATACGTCATTTGCTGCCTCTATGATCCTGTATAACTTCTTGTGATACAGAATCCTATTTTGCCACATTATTTAACTACTTTTACTTGCATGCACATTTTTCTTTAGTTTGAATCTGGCGTTTTTGTTTATTTAATCCATTTTTCAAACTATATCTGATATGTATGGCTTCTCTGTCCTTCGTTACTTTGATGCTTCTTGATTTTGGGAAGGGTAGCCAGTAGCCGGTTTGTTCATACTACCATTCAAACGGCTTCAGCTTTCAGTCAAAACAAAACAGTGGTTCGCATTTGTTTTGCGATGCCAGCAGAATTATCAGGAATGCTGTAGTGTTCATTCATATGCTTTGTTTGCATGGTTATAGGCAAGCTAATAACTGCAGCGTACGTGCCGCTGCCCAACTATCATGCACTGTTCCCGGAGTCGGCGCAAGCGACGACGTTAGTGATGCCGTCTTCACACTTACAAACAGCTGCTCAGCCATCATTATACATGCCGTGATCCATCATTTTGTTGATTTATCTTACTATGGATTTCTAGTATTGATGACATCGTGTAGGTCTACATACAATTGCTGCCGTAACTTACTGTCGTCTTCTGCCAGATTTGGTTGTTCACTTAGCAGTTAAGTAGGCACTCTTGCTCGGGGCTAGTCTTGACTAGCCAAGTGAGCACAGCCTCATGTACACCGGATGCAAAACACATGAAACATCCGTTGACTGCATTTAATCTCATTTCTGAACTTTGTTCTAAATTATCGCACTATTAGCGGCATGGATGTATAAATATCTGATGATCTTAGCATACGTCGGTGCACACTGTTAAGTAAATCTGTTCATCGTAGCCTGTATATATATTTGAAAATATTGAACAGATGATACAAAAGTATTACTTTTATGCTTTCCTGGTGTGTGATTTATTTGCTCTAGAGAATTTCTGAAATGAGTTCACAGTGTATGCTATGTGTTGCATGATTTGTCAGTTTAGCAGTGATATTCAGAATGCTCACTTTCCATGGGGGGACAGCGTTGCTTGCATGGGCAGGTGGTGCTGAAATACCGTGTTTGGTCAGATAAATTACGTCTCAGATAAATCATGGGCACCTTCATTTTCGCAATTATCAATAAAGACAATAACTTTGTGATATATGGACAGATTTTAGTAATTTTTCACTGTTACATTGTCGGAGGAACTGTGAAGCAGGTGAAGGATAACTTGCCATCTTGCCCTGCATTTAGTGCTGCCCACTTTTCCAGAGTTTCTTCCACAGCAAGTAAACGTTTATGAAATGTTGGAGCAGGACTTTGACAGATCGAATCCCTTTCCTCCAGTGAGCCAGAGGCATCTTGGCTCAGTATTGACCCTTGCCCCAACTTTTTTGTGCTGTGAGAAACCCGTCCGAAAATTTTCATCCAGAAATGCGAAATTTGGGGTTGAAAACCCCTATTTTAGGGAAATTTAGGGACCAAGTTGAAATTTCAGGCACCCAAAATCTCCTGTCCAAAATTTGCGGCTGTCTGTCAGAATTCTGTCGGAAATTTGGTGTGCCCACTGCAGATTACTGCACTGCCTATTTTTTTCAAACCAGGTTGACGCTGCAGTCGGCTGCATCAAAGCAGTGCCGGAACACCTTGTAACAGCAAAATATTGTGGTTGAGCTACCAGTTGTGACTGTGTTTATCATTGTTTTATCATAGGACATTGGGACAGCCATACCCGACCACAGTGATTTCACTTGGCTTATTTGTCGATAAATGTAAAAGCAATGCTGAGTGGCTGTCAACCCAAGGACTGAACCTTGGTCAACTATTAATCCAATTGTGTCACTATTACACTTCAATAAGTCAATATGCAGCTTATATCGAAAGGTAATTCTTTGTTGGCAACCACGTGGAACTTTGGTGTGAATTTTCCAAATTTCACTTACTCTTACTATTTGACACACTGGTTCTTATGGGTCCTGCGGCAACGTTTGCTTCATTTTTGTGACATACATGTATTTGGTTATTAATGAGCATTGTGTGAGCTCGAGCAGCTCTTGTGGATAGAACTTGATTCATTTTTCATGCGCTGATTTGAAAGGAGTGCGAAGTTTTAGTTTTAATTTTTTTCAACGTTCTTAACCACAATGGGTGGGAGCGTACCATAGTGCAATTTTGTGCAAGGGGGCAAAACTATGGAAAAATTATTTTAAGGGTGATGTAGTACGTTATGGCAATCATGTCACTGTTTATTGGATATTATTGCAGCTAGATTCAGAATTTGCTGGCGCCTGTATATTTTTTTCACTGGTCAGGCAACCACATGGAGTCAAATACCAGAGTTTGTGAAGTGTGAAGTGACCTAAAAATTCAGATGGAAATCGAGAGGCGCAACTGCTCTTGTTAGGATGACGCCATGCAGAAATTGGTCTTGGAAACGAAGGCCATTAGGCCTAAGTAAGTAAGTAAGGTAACTATGACAATTTTCTACTGCGCATCAAAAGCCAGCTTAATCTTATTCAAAACATGATGAACCATGAACATAGGCCTATTCGAACAAAGTTTAAGCCTTTTCGGTCTACAGGGTGCGGCAAAAAAAGTGGACCCCTAAAGTTTTCACTGTTTTCTCAGCAACCGTTTGAAATTTTAATTTGAAATTTTACGGATTTATTTACTACCAACTTCTACATCTAGCTGCCAAGGAAAAATGTGATTCTGTTGAAAACGACGAAGTTACAGACTTTTTAACATGACCGCCTACCGATTTTTCAGCATTCAAAAATGTTCCAGCTACAACACCAGTTTAATAACGTCGTTGAAACAACGCAGTTAAATAATAATCATATACCAGAATTCCATTGTCACTGTGAATGTTCGAAGTGTTCACTGCCAGCTCGAAGCTACAACACCAGCCTCCAGTCGCCTTATTTGAGAAATCTTTTACAGCCTTATCGATCGGTCCCTGTGACAGGTTGCCCCAGATAACATGAAGCGCTTTTTTGAGTTTGGCGCTTGTTTTCGGCTTTGTTTTAGGCTTGCGGTAAGCCTCCAACATTGCGCCCCATACGAGATAGTCCATTGGGTTTATATTCGGTGAATTTGTCATTTGGCCATTTGTCTTTTATGATGATATCTGGACAGCTGGCCTGCAGCCAGTTCTGTGCGCTGCACGGCGTTGCGCGCTGTGTGCTGGTGCGCCGTCCTGCTGGAAGATGAGTCTGGTGGGCAGCCAGCGATTGCTTTAAAGGAACAGTAATTTAGTGACAATTTTTAAACCGTATAAATTACTGTTTATCAAAACGTCACTGTGACGTCATCAGCAGTAACGTGTAACCAGTTTTTGAAAATTAAAAAGCATTTTTAGCTTGAACATTTTTAATGCTGAAAAATCGGTAGGCGGTCATGTTAAACAGTCTATAACTTCGTCGTTTTGCAACAAAATCACATTTTACTTGGCAGTTAGATGTAGAAGGTTTCACTAAATAAAGCTGTAAAATTTCATATTAAAATCCCAAATGGTTGCTGAAAAACCAGCGAAAGACTTTAAGGGTCCACTTTTTTTCTCTGCACCCTATAGTTTATTCAACAGTGGTGCAGGCCAAGGCCACCATTATTGTCCTTGACCTTCTCGAAGTCAAGGACAGTCCTCGAGGACCCATACCTGCCATAAATAGGCTACAAGGCATGATGGATCTGCTGTATGCCTGGATGACAGTAAGCTTATTTTCTGTCTAATGTCTAATGTCCTGTTTTGTGTTTCCAAAATAAACTGATGATGATGATGATGATGTAGGTCTTACGCTAAATTGCATGCCATTGAAGTTGCCTAAAGGCATATGTACATTGTGCATAGCGACGTATTAACTGATCTGCGCTGGCTCAGTTTAGTTCTTGACAAACTGACCAATGGGCAAGACAGTTGGTGATTGACACGTACGTGATCACGAGCACCATTATTAGACGGTGCCTACTGTAATGCATTATTGCTTGCCCGGTCCGTTCTTCAAAAACTTAACCGTGTCATTTCAGTTCAGGTACGTCGCTACGTACGCGCCTTAACAGCTGTGTCTCGTTCTTTCGTTCCGACATCCCAGGCGCTGACATATCTAACAGTCTAATTACTAGTGTACACAGCCTATCGACTGCACTAATCTCGTGTCTGCTTATCTAACAAATTGCACTCGCTGAAACATTGCGGAGGTAACTATGTGCCTAGCTCCTCGGCATCGGATACAGATAACGATTCTCCCTCCGCGCTAATTCCTGGCATGCTGACCGACCGCACGTGTCGTCGGGGAGTTGAACACACCTGTTTCGCATTATGTTATTGGCAGTCGTCAACGACCACTTTAGCTGCTTTTTGGATAGCCTAACAACCATGAACAAGTTTAGTCCGCCACGGATAAATATATTATAAATATGCTAATGATAATAATGCTTTTAATAGTTTTAATACTTTTAGCTACTAGTTAGTCCGCACGAAAGCGATAGTTTGCGGAGCGGACTTAAGTTTTACCCCTGATGTTTATTTTTTTCCGAGCATGAGATCTCCGAGATGCGTGGGCCGACCGGCTTGAAATTTTGCACGATGGTCAGTACTAGGCCGAATTTTATAATGCCGGTCCAAAATTTTGGGGGGCGCACCCCAAAAATATTTCAGGGGCGAAAAACATGCAAAATTTGGCCCGATTTCGGACGACTTCGAAGTTCGGCGGCGAATATCTCCGAAACGGATGAAGATATTCAAAATCAAATAGTCATTCCGTC
>Ga0209367_1007042_pt1 | contig 15520 bp, 12 predicted proteins | sample WorMetLIZISLAND2_FD_187412 | JGI IMG/M metagenome (GOLD analysis project Ga0209367, IMG submission 187412) | Marine gutless worms symbiont microbial communities from Max Planck institute for Marine Microbiology, Germany - Olavius geniculatus... ... | reverse complement strand
CCATACCCTAGAACCAAAAATTACGACTCTATCTTATACACAGCCAAAGTTATGACCGTTTAAAGAATTGTTTAATTTTCCCCATAGGCGCCATTGTAATTTTTTTTGATTTTTGCGAATAAATACATTAAATATTAAATTTTTATTTTCTAATCCCAAAAAGGCACTTCCTTGTGCAGAACCGCGTCGTTTGACGTATTAAGCGTAAAAATCCCTTAAAAGGTCTGACCTGTGGGTGAGTCAAGGGAAAAAAAGGCATATATAAATAAAAATTTTTGCGTATATTTCACCCATTTGCCGAGAAGTCCCCCTTGGAAGAATTTGCATAAAAATTTGCATGACGGGTCCCCTCCCCGACGCAATCAACCGTGCCAAATTTTATCTCAATCGGATCAGGGGTTTTGATTCTGTGGGGGGTCGAATTTTTGGATTCCCCATAAGAAAGAGAAGTCGCCGTTAAGACAGGGCTTGAACTACCGTTCAGCCTGTGATGTGCGATTTTGCCTGCAACGGCCGTCCCCGAAATGACCTACACTGTGTCGGGTGGGACGCTAAAGCCTACTCACTCACTCACTCACTCACCATTTCGGGACATAAAGGGAGGATTTTGTCTAAGACAGCAAGAGCACGAGAATGCCTAAGCTAAGCGACGTCACAAGCACTGATTGTGTGTGAATATGAAGCGAGGACTAGAAGACACAAGCAGCTGGCAGAATGGGAAGACAGAAGAAGGGAAAAGCTGGTGATTATTTAGTATTAGTGAGCTGTTTATGTCATTTGGAGTACCAGAATATTCTGTAAGATAGGACTGCATAGTCTATTGGATGTGATGTGGATGAATGTTATGCCTGCTATTTGAAGGCTCAGCCTGGACACCCAGGGACAGTGATGGTACAATCGGCAGGTGTTGGTTGGCCTTCGTCTGCGCAGCCACAGATGATTGGCATGACCCAGCCCACTCCACAGCAGTCTATGCGACCCGTCAACACTCCAAACGATCCTTTCGGCTCTTTATGAAATCTTCCATTGTCGCTCTGCAAGTCTATAATAGTATGTTTACATCTGATTCTATTTCATACGTTGACTTGCTGTGCAAGTGTATCTAGCATTGACAGCATATATACTCTGTGTGATTACAGAAGTAAAACTGAAGTAAATGCTAGAGCTATCATAGAACTTCTAATAGAAGCCATGTCCTGAATAAATGCCGGGTCACGGATACAGCCAGGGGCTTCTATTCAAAGTTTTACGCTAAATGCAGCGTTATTAATTTCTACTGAGTGATGGATTTATGTTTAGACTATGCTTCTTGTCAACTTGATTTCTGGCTTTCTGGTTTACCTCGGCCTATGGTCTCAATTCTGTATTCACAAGAATAGCTGCAGGTCTGGGTCAGTTCTATGACCAACAGCAGGTCTGCAGCCTCCTTGTCACAGTGCAGCAAAATTTTGGAAAAAGTGAAATTTTCTCAAACAGACGACCCCTCAGAATGTCTGACCTAGCCCATGTCCCTGCCAAGTACAATACGGATCTGTGTGTAAAATTTTGCAGCCGCACATTGTGCCATTTCAGAATTCTTGGCAACCATAACTCTCAAATGAAGTAAAGATGAAGGGACTGGCTATGCGAAATATTGCCCAGTTATTGTCGTGTTACTGGAGTGCATTAGTTTTCAGTGAAAGTTGTGATTTTGCTGTGCAGGTCTGATGCATGAACGTCTGTTGCCTGTATCAGCCATTGTCTTCGAGTCTGCACAGTTTGAAGATATTTCATGTAGCGATGCACTGAAAAGGCATTGAGCCAGCAACTGATCGCATGTCACATCCTCTTGAACTGGTGGTCTAAAAACGCCATCAAGAAGTTGGCAGGCATTGCTAGACAGTTATTGTGCCAGCCCGGGCCCCCTAGTTTGTCTAGTGGAGGGTCTTTTCACTTGTGCCATTTCAGTAAAATGGTATGAAGTCGTTGATAATCAGCATATCTACAGATTATCGGTGCATCTCTAATTTCCAGTTGTCATTCAAGTGCATACCATTGGTGGCTTAGCGCTGTGCATCATAGGTCTGGTGATATTTATCTGTTCGTGCTACGTAGACTGTTGTGTAACGTGTAACTCAGGCTGGCGGTTGTGTCAAATCCAGCTGATCAGCTGCAGGTTAGCGCCGTTTGGCTGCACTAACTGCTGTACATAGTGGCTCTGTTGTATCGCTGTTCACTTCCTAACCAGTCTGAGAGCAGTAGAAAATAACTCCCGATTTATATCAGCGATGTTGCAAGTGCATTAGTCTCGCATACAACATATGATGGCTCTGTCTATATTCTATATGCATGTGCAGGTCCTCGCCAGTGGTTAAAGTATGGGGGAACGCAGGGGAACACAGTTCCGCCACCTCCAGTTCTTAGTTTAAAGCATTCCTCCACCTTAAGTTCCCTAAAGATGCAGCAAGTGGCCCAAAACCACGAACAGAGGCCCAAAGCCAAACCAGCATTCGTCCATCTCTGGATTTATGCTTTAACCACTGGTCCTCGCATGTGTGTATAATGCCAATGTACTACTAGCACAGTGCACGTCCATGTCCAATACACCAACATCCGTTAGGCCTATAGAAATTCAGCTTTCCAATTTGCATGATTGCATAATTTTTATTGATATTATCGCCTACTTTCTGTCAACTGGTATTTTTTGTTCCAGTCATCGGTGAACATGTTTGTGTCACCATATATCTGCATGCATCCAACATTAGCACCTTGCAGTAGCAATTTCATTCATTTTCTTCAAGAATGTTACGTTATTGTTTTCTGTAATATTCGTTTTTTTGTTGTCAATAGCTGTAATTATTAACTAGTATTTATATGAAACTGATCAGAGCAGTTACATCTGTATGCAATTTATGTGAATTTTGTTAGATTCTTTCTAGTTTGCGAATGAACTGTTTGCAGATATGTATCACTGAAATGTTTGTAACTAATAAAGATAAGCTGCAACATTCTAATGCGAGTGTCCTACATTACACAACTGCACCTTGGTCTCCAGATAACAAAACTCACATAGAACGGCATGAAAGAAGACAGGGTAGTTAGCTGCAGTTTACCGACATACAGCAGCAAATTTACAACACGACGTAATGGTAGCTCTGTTTCAATTATGGCCCTAAATTCCCCCAAATGTTTTTTTCTGCACAAAATCAGCATTTTTGACTTAATGCCAAGAAAACTTTTGAATAGTTTTACGTTTGCCCAAATCTGTCTCCCTGCCATGATGCCACTGTAAATTGTCAAATAGCACAAACACTTCTTGTGCGGAGTTTGAACATTGATTAGCCGCACTGATGCAAAACAGTATTCGGTGGATGACAAGTCACTTAGTGAAAGGAATTTAACTATTGTGCTGAGCCAAAATGTTCTCCAGATTAAGTTATCATATCAATTGCTTGCCATATTATCTGCTGAGTGTCAACGAATTTCACTGCTAGGCATGAGCAACATAATAACAAAGTGGTTTATTCTAACTTTATTGTATTTACCAATGTCACATATCACACTGTCATTCGAGTTCAATGCTAATTCGCTGCACCAGAGGCAGTATGTGAATAGTGTCAGCAAGCACAAAGAGTGAGGTGACTGAACGACATTAAAACCACATTCTGGTGGGTTCTATCAGATGTCCGTACTACATAGTACTGCCATAGTACAAAAACTACTATGAGAACGACTTCAAGCCACGGCATGAGTAGACAGCAATGACATTAACTGAATCTTATAATCTATATAAATTCAACGAACTGCAACCAAGTACACCGTGCTTCAAAAAAAAAAAAGAGTCAAAATTGTTTTTGTCATAACTATGTTAAATTTTCACCAATTTTGATAACTTTTGGCACGAAGATGGCCAAGACGATGTAATTATGTAAGATGCACTTATTTTATATGTCTCATCTAATTTATGTTGACGCACTACCATGTGAAACACAGGTGCTCCAATTTTGCATAACGCTGAGCTGTTGTCTCCAGTAAATGTAACGACTTAATAAAGATAACTCGCAAATTGTCAGTTCATGCTCAAATTGTGCCCAGCATACACGGACACAATGGCTTAGATGCAGCGCCACTGGCTGACAGTGGAATCACAGGTTGACTGATCAAACTGCATTCACTCATCGATTAGGCATGTTTTAAGCTCATCAGTCAGCTACTTTGTTATCTGCTATTTTTAACTTAAAATATTTAATACCACAAAATTAATAAATCACGTAGCACCCTCCGTCGAACTGATGATGCAAGGGCAATTTAAATTAGATGAGGTGAAAAATAAGTCCACCTTACATAATTCTATGATCTTGAGCCATCTTTGTGCCAAAAATTATCAAAGTTGGTAAAAATTTCACGAAGTTACGAGAAAAACAATTTTGACTGTTGTTTGAAACATGATGTATTTACTAATTCGCCGATGCTTCCTCAATCACTGCTTCTTTCTTCGTAAACATGTTAGTTCTGTGCTAGACGTCGCTGCAATGAACAATTTGTCAGATACAAGGAACAGAAATTGTTCTGAGGAAAGGCAGCAGGTGTTGCTGAAACGTCAATAAATCAGTAAATAAAGTCCACAAATTGACAAATTTAGGCCTACACAGCTTTTTGTTGCTGTTTTAACCCAAGTTGGTCCATAAACATTAAGTCATGTTGTGTTCACGGCTGTTCAGTTCTCGTGCTGGAATTAAATCAGCTGGAGCTGTGTGACAGTTGTTCCTTCAGGATCATTATGCTTTGGCGCTGGTCGTCTGGCAGCATTGCAATCTGTTCATCGGACAGCTGCAGCACCTGCATGATAAGCGCCGCCTACCAACACCACAAAACAGTCACATGAGAACCAGAACGAAATGTGTGCAGTGCGAGCATAAGCCAGGCAGCTGCCAGCCAGAGAATTTTCAATTATCAAGTTCACCCGAAAGGCAAATTTCAATTGAATTAATTGCCATTTAATCGTCAAGTTATATGACAAATGAAGGTCAGTTTGTTACATAAGCCGATGGTCAGAGACATAATTCTTGATCTGGAGATGTGACAGTGAATATCCCACTGGTGTAACATCAGCAAAGTGGGCTTGACTGGGTTGAGAATCGATGGGCTGGAGAAAATTGGCTGATGATAACGGATCTAATGCTACTCACATCACAACATTCCATCTACCACTAACTGAGTGCTGATTCAGTCAGTGAGCCAATGAACTAATCAGACTCACTCAAATCACCACAATTCCACACCTTAGGCTACTTGGGAGAAAATTTGTTCAACAATGTTTGAACATCTCACATTCTGATACCATTTCTGTAATGATCGTTGTGAGGATAACTTGATGGACTTTCCCCATATTTGAAAATTACATGGTGAAAAACAATGACGTTTATTCAAAAAACAGCCTGACAAGCATGGCACTGGCCATGGCACCCTTTCATCACATCAACTGGTAATAATAACAAAAATGTAACAACTTTCACCTTTTCTTGGTCTTGTGATGTCGTACCTTCAGCAGCAGCGCTAGGTCCCTGACAAATGCAAAAACATCAGATTAAAGACCACTTTAAAAAATTGCACAATACACCCAAAATTACACATATGTGAAATGGTAGTACACTGATCTGTCACACCAACTGCGAATCAAATTTAAGCCGCCATTTCTGATGAACTGCACACGAGTAATGAGCCATTACTTGGATGGGTGACTGTCTGCATACACATTAACCAATAACCATCTCAGATGAACTCAAGTCTGCTATCCCTCTGAATCTATCGAGCTTGGGTTAAGGTAAGGTGTGTTCATCTGCACTGGGTGACAATAACGCTATGTGACATGTGACGCTTCATAGCTCTGACATTGTTTTTCACCCCTAGACACCCCAAATTCGGATTCGGCGACTTTCCTGTTAACGCTGTGAACCATACAGATTTACTTACTTTCTTACCCTAACCTTTTTCGTGTTTAGAATAACAAGTTTGAAGAAAACTGAGTAAACATACTGAAGGTCGTACTGGTGCACTGGCTGCTGCCATTCGTCGCGGATCTGCTGCCTGCCGTGGGTCTCGCATGTCTGGAACAGGGCCTCTTGGTCCGAGCTCCATCCGTGGCCCACCTGGTCCCATATCCATCCTCGGACCCAAGCCCATTTCTCCTTCAGGTCTACCACCTCTGCCTAAAGCAGGCCCAAAAATTGGCCTTGGGGCCATTGGACTGCCTCTACCAAGATCTGACCTTGGGTCCAGCGGTGGCCGCATCCTGGGTCCCATGTCCATTCCTTGCTCATCCATTCTTGGATTTCTGCCCATCATTTCTGACCGAGGTGCTCCTGTATGAACATTCCACACAGCACAGCTATAATCCACAGTCTCACAGACAAACAACTGCTATAATAACAATCAACCCCTAAGAGACAGCCATCTGCCAAACTAGCTGCAGCATACTTGCACCATATTTCAATGCCTTTCAAATTATGTTCACATCACTTGCTTGGAAAAGACTAAATAGCAACAATGTCTAGTCTAAAGTTAAGGTAACTGACCAAATAAACTGCTGAAGATGGACTACTGTCTTCAACTCAAACTAACCTCTTGGATCTCCAGCTAAGGCAGGATGACCTCGACCAGCTGGGTCCATGCCTCGAGGACCAGGAAAGTCCCTTCTATCCATCGGCATGTCTCGCCGATCCATTGGAGGTCCAGGCCGGTCCATCATTGGTCCCATGTCACGTGGATCGCCAGGAGGACCAAAGTCCCGCCGTTCAAATTCCCGGCGAGGTGGTCCCATGTCTCTGCGTTCCATTGGTGGACCTAGAGGGCCTGGACCAGGATCAAGCCTATCCATGGGAGGTCTGGGAGGGAATGGACCACCCTCGTGGGGACCCAGTGGCGGTCCATCTCTTCTGTCCATTGGTGGACCAAACTCGCCACGCCGATCCATCGGTGGCCCAGGTTCTCGCCTGTCCATCAAACCTGGCAAATCAGGACGGTCCATCATAGAAGGACCCACATCACGCCGATCACCTGGGCCTGGTCCAGCACGTCTATCAATCGGTGGTCCAAGGTGATCCAGTGGAGGCTGATCACGACGTTCTCCGAATGGCATGTCTCCAAGTATACCACCTCCTCGTGGTAACCCACGTGGCCCTGTCAAACATGTATTAATTACATGACTAAATTTGTAACACAACACACGACAACATCACATACATAGAGCAATTATGTTTCTTATGGCGCTAATGTCAAAATTAAAATAATTGGAACTTCCAGCCTTTCCAAGATAAATCTTGAAGTTCACTCTACTTTCCATTATATAAAGAGCAACTTGTGGACTGCCAGTTTCCATACAACTAGTATTTAGCACCTTTCATATGCTGCCATTATGGACAATTTGCTAAACTTCAGTTGTCTATATTCTGTCAGTTTTTCGTTGATTGCTGTTTAGTAACGCTGCCTACTGAACTCCCATGTCTCAAAAAAGCTTAAAAACTGATCCACTGTTAAGCTCACTAAATAATTAGCAGAGACATAGTATCACTATCTGTATTCAAAAAATACCAAGTAGTGACCAAGTAGTGTGTTACGTGTATTACTAGATAACAGAGGAAACTGACAGACATAAAAACAGAAAAAATACAATACAAACTTCAAATACTAAAGCACAAAATAGTTACCAAAATCTGAGCCGGGGCCCATCATGTTATTAGGTGGACCGAGAGCAGTGGACGGTGATGGGAAACGGGAAGCTCCAGCAGCACTTGGCATAGTTCCCGGTGCCTGGAGAAACAATCCACGATACAATCACATTACTGCCACCATTTACAACAGAATAATGCAAATGATTATGTCAAAGAATCCATAGAAAATGCAACTGGAATACTTCAAATAAGTTCGTTAGTACCACTGGAACCGATCAATGTCATCACCACAATCGCTCATTCACTCGACGCAGTTGACTGGAACACTCTGCCGGAATATATAACAACATCTCGGCACCTATTAACTTTCTGTTCCAGCATCTCAAAACATGGCTCTTCAGAAAGTCATATCCGGACATTATCATCCAAACATGCGGCTACTGTTTTAATCTTGAAGTAGCCCTGCTACTAAGGCAACCCTGATTGATAAAATGAATTGACTGCGAGCAGACAGCATTTTCAACAATGGCCAGTACAGACTTGTGAACTGATAAGCATAGCTGGTGCATAAACTGTTCACTTCCTGCACCCATGCCTGCGAGAGCCAGTTACTTTAAATAGCCCAGCAGATGCTTCCAGCCTGCAGCAAGAAAGATAACGGCAAATATCTCAAGTGACAAACGGACATCATCACACCAAAGTTTACCAGAACCATAGCTACAACTGCCAAGTGACAAAAATCATTGACCCATCAAGACAAACCAGCCAGTAAGTGAGGTCATTATGATATCACATGATGTAGGTTATTTCCCAGCACAACCGTGCACAAGTTTCCAGCTGCAAAAGTCAGTATTACATTACTATGAAACTTTCCAAAGTCTGAACTTACAGAATAATGCAGTTACTGATGCATTATGCAGAAAAAAATGCATGCAACTGTGAAACAGCATCATTTTCCCAATGACCTGAATAAATTTGTCAACCGATGCCCAACAACAAACAGAAAACGTTGCTGATGACTACACCTCACTCGATCATTAAAGAAGTGCTGTCGAACAGCAGTTAAAATAAAAGATGCAATTTAAGTGCATACCATAGAAGATGGGAGAGGAGACTGAGATGCCTGCATGGGACCAGGTGCAGGTCCGGGTCCAGAGGACATGGCAGGTGGCTGTGATGCGCTGGACGACGGCATCATGGGTGGAATCTGTTCTGTCTGCCGGTGCAACATTGCCTGTACACGCCAAGCTCTCCACAGTATAGCAGGAACTCGCAAATTTATCAAATTACGACAATATACAACATGATTATATTCTCTGGGGCGAATTGTCATATTCAACGAGAAAAATACGTTGGACAACATACTGCTTCACAGCCCTAATCATAGTCCTAACTTTTTACCTTTTCACCAGTTACTTCTGCCCTGGGGAACATTCGCAGTTCATGCCAATTTTGTTTCTTCTATGCCTTTTCGAGTATAGGACCAATGAATAGACAAACAGGCAGGCAAGATCTGTATTGCAGCCTATTGAAATGTCTGCACAACAAACATCAGAAAGCTAACAACTATCATCTACCACACGGAATGCAATGCACTCAGCATGCACAACTGAAAGACATAAAGCGCAGTTTAACTGTCTAACATAAGTTGATCAGAGATAAAGAGAGCAGCAGATGTGCGCATAAATACATGGCATCAACTTCACAATGTGGGCAGCAACTCACCAATGCAACCTGAGGATCAACGATCTTCATAACAATCTGTGCCTGCAGCAGAGCGTAGGCAAGCTGCGGATTCTGAAGCAACATGTTACGAGCTTCATTTGGATTGTTCTGAATGCACATCTGCAATGGAAATACATGCACATTGGCCACAATCAGAAACATTAATTACGTCTATATAGTATTCAAGAATGCCAAAAGGTATCAGAACTTAACTTGTAGCAAATGTGGACGGCACATTATGCTGTTAAATACTAACCATTTTGCTTAAAAAAATAAAAGTTTCACTCGTTTGAAGTTGCAAAAATGTGCTACGTATTATAGCAACAAATGCACAACAAATGACTGCCATGCTACTGTTTGAAAAAAAACATCAAAGTGACAATAATACAGGCATCACAAAAGCTAGCAAGCTACATAATACATTAACAAACTTACTAACAGTCAAATGCAGATTAATACAAAAACGCAACTGCCTTCAAACAAAAAATTTGAGCTAATGCTCACGAGACGCGCGAAAGCCTATAGCAGTTCCTGTTCACAAACTGTCAGTCTATCAACAGCCATTTTGACGTGACTTTTACGGGGATACCGCTCTTTGATGCCCTCATGCGCAGGTTTCATTGAACCTAGAAAATCAAGACTTAAACTGTCAAAATCTATGTTTAATGCTGGAAATTTCATATGCAGCTTGTCCATGTCTATCTCAATTGCTTTCGGCACAATTTGCTCTTGAAATGTGTCTCGCAGCCCGAAACTGCCAAAAAATCCATAAAAACCCCCTATTTTAGCGTTCAAGGTCATCCAAGGTCATTGAATTTGGTGGCAATCAAGAGCCAGTGCACGACTTCCTATTAGTGATTAATAGTAAACTAGGCCCTATCTCGCACCGTTATTGAGATACAGTGACTTATTGGCTAAAAATCGCAAATATTTCCCACCCTCCCTCTCATTTAGCACCCTCGTTTGGGTTGACCCCTTCAAACTTATGGTAAAGCTTTACCATTCCTGAAACTAGAGTCTTCCAGGCAGCCGACGGTGAAGATATGGCGATTCTAGCTTGCATCGTTTTTGACTGATCCAACCGTGTGACAGATGGATGGACAGACAGACGAACAGAATTGCGATGGCTAAGACGCGCTGAAAGCAGTAGCTGCTTTCGTGCGTAAAAACCATCATTAAGCACTTTGTCTATACAGTATATACCTAATCTTAATGATGCAGCCTAGTTCCAGGATTTCCTCTGAAATGAAGTTTACAAGCAGATTTCACTATTTTTCATCAGGATTAGAAATTAAACCTAAATCTCTTCTAGTCAATGGTTATTACAAGAAGTAAACAAGATGCAAATTATGTGCAGTCATATCTATCGGCTATGCCACACCTTCTGCTGCACTAACACTATATGGTCAATTTCACCTGTAATATTCAATCCTTGATTATCACTATTTATAAGTTTTAAGTTTATAAAAAGCGTATCAGCTTTAAAATATGGCAGATTACAGATTGGTCTATCAAACCAGCACAAAATCTGGACAAGATTTAACTAACACAAATAAACTTTAGCAGCACGAATCAAATCCAGTGACTATGTACCTTCATCTGTTTCATCAACTCGAACATCTGCTCCGGAGGCAAACTTGCAACAGCCCTTGCAACAGCTTCAGGAGCTTTCTCAGGTTCAACTGGCTCTCCATAAGGACTCTACACACATGACGTTGTCATAAATGAGACATCAGCTTATTTATTGAGGAGAGCAGGCAACACATTTCCTGCACCTTCATTCCCATGACTATCCCATCAAACTTCAATTCTGTCGATCATTCAAACACAAACTTGACAGCTTAAATTAATATTTATGCTGTCCTGGAAAGCTAACTAACTAATCACTATATTACAAGGTAACAAAGATGTTTCAAGCTAAAGATAAGTCTCAACTATATTTTTTCTGCTAAACTAAAAATGAAAAATTCATATTAAAACATGAGCACAAACCTAATTTGTTAAGCAGAAATGTAAGTAATGGTAAGAAAAACAGCAAATGAAGAAGAAAGGAACTGTACATTAAAGTAAAGACTTCTTTCAATAGTACTTCAAGAACAAATACATGAAGATTTGCAATAAAAATCTACAAGAGAATGTGTCAATGTATGCAAAGGCCACCAGGAGTGAATTCTATACAGCTGAACTAATTAACAAAAAAGGATGGACCAACAGACAAAATTTTTCTGGCTGTTTCCAGTACATTTTAGTCAGGATCATCATCATCAATGAATATCTGGAAGTAGGCTGATGGCCTCTATTTCCATCCAACATATACAGTTTACACACGAGCATAATTAATAAAACACACGCATGCAACACAAGGCTCATCATCACCTCAACAGCGGGGCCTCCAAGTGCCTGCTGCATGCCTCGGTTTTCCTCCTTGGTCTGTTCACCGGCAGCAACGCCAACTCTCAGCGGCCGACCATTGAAGTCATGGTTATTGAGGTTCCGCATGGCACTCTGCGCGGTCTCAAGGTCCTGATACTCACAGAATCCATAACCCTTGGGCTTACCAGTCTCACGATCATACACAAGCCTAGCATCATCCAACACAATCACAATACAGTACAATGCATGCTAAATCATATTCATACGGTGTACCAGTAGTTCAGCCTATCAACTTCAAACTTGCTTAGTGACCACAACTACAAAATATGAAACCAACTTTCAAAATGGTTTAGACAAATCAAGCATCATCATTTGAATGTTACAAGGTACACAACAAAGCAACTTGTACAAGGCTGCAATGGCATTAAGAGCATCTATTAAGTTCCACAGTATACAGCAATAACAGCTGCATGCCACAAACAGTATAATTAAATATTCTTGATAGAAAATGTATACATCATAATCAAATGTACTTGCATCAACCATAAAATCAGAAAAATAGTATTACTTTACCGAAAACTAACTACAGGTCCAGCTTGGCAAAAAATTTCTTTCAGCTGTTCTTCAGTGGCTTCGTAAGGAATATTTCCAACTAAAACATTACAAGCAAAAACTACATCAAAATGACTGCAAATCAGAAACAAAAATGATGCACGAAAATGATGAAAAAATTTTTAAAAGATCTCCAGATTAGTGATATGCTTACTTAGGCCACCAGTAATTCTGGTGGCTTCGGTGAAAATTCGGTGAATGACACCGGCTGCAGAAACAGCCGCACGGCTGCAAAAATATTAGGAATTATGGCTTTTTCGCTCCTTTGCCAGTTCACCCCCTGGCTCTTTCACCCCCTGGCTTGTTCGCCCCTTGGCTTGTTCGCCCCTTGGCTTGTTCACCCCCTGGCTCGTTCGTCTCCTGGCTCGTTCGCCCCCTGGCTGATTCGCCCCCTGGCTTTTTCGCCCCGTGCCTGGCTGATTCACCCTTTGGCTTGTTCGCCTTTTGGCTTCACCCCCCCGTTGAATATACCGGTGATTCACTATTGAGACTTGTGTTTCAATTTACAGAAAGCAACAAGTAAGTGTAGCGTCACGTCACTGATTAATAGTAACTTCAATTAACGTTATACGAGACAAATTGAACAATAAGTGATCACAGTTCACAAAGTCAGCTTTGGTTTCACTGCATCATCATCATCATCATCATCATCATCAATGAATATCTGGAAGCGGGCCAGAGGCCTCTATTTCCGCCCGAAGTACATAACATTTACACAAATATCAATATCAAATATCAATCAAAACTGAACTAATACTGTTTTCACATTGACTTCCAATACTAGATATCGGATTTATAGTCATATTACAAACTAAAACCACGCCAAATCAAATCAAAACGTCTCTTAAAACTATTAACACTACATGCTGATACAACATCATCAGGTAGTGAGTTCCATATCTTAACGAATCTATTTACAAAAAAATGTTTACGAAGATCATATTTACATAACTGAGGCACTAATTTGTATCTATGACCCCTTGTATCATATCTTTTTTCTAACACAGATTTATAATGCAACTGTAACACGAAATTGTTATCATACTTATTATTTACATATTTATATAATTGAATCATATCCCCTCTTAATTGCCTATAGCGTAAAGTTGGTAATTCCAAAGCACGTAATCTTTCTTCATAAGAACGACTAGAAAGACCCCTAATTAATTTTGTTGCCCTCATTTGAACTTTTTCAATTTTTTCTAGATCGCGGAACTATATATAGCCTATACCGAGAACACTTAAAACTCGGCTAATATGTCAACGACAAGCTTCCTTTGAAATGAATTCTTACAGGTAGGCCTATACTTGGGTCTAGGCCTAATAACCGCTTGACGAATGCCTAGATCTATAGACAGCATCATACATCATTGCAAACATTCTAAGGCGAGAAAGCGCACTAAAACTCTGTATAATAAAATACAGGTATAGGCCTATAATAATTTTATTTCATAATTGAACAAAGCACTAAACATTCACACAATCGTTTAATCTCATCATCATGCATAAACTGTCTAGGCCTAAAAACAATTATTAAGTATAAACCTCGATGTCAAATTACCGGTATTCAACAAGGGCGAAACGTCCAGGGTGAAGGGGTGAAAAAGCCAGGGGCGAACGAGCCATGGGGCGAACAAGCCAAAGGGTGAATCAGTCAGGCACAGGGGGCGAACAAGCCAGGGGGCGAAAGAGCCAGGGGGCGAACCGGCAAAGGGGCGAAAAAGCCAGACACCCAAAATAGTATACACCGGCTTCGGTGAATTCGGTGATCCAGTCAGACCTTCTTTGTTGGGATGACGAGCAGTTCTCATTTCTAACTTTGAACTTACCAAAGACTGAACGTGCAGATCTCTCATCTGCCATCATAAGTGGCTGATACTGCTTCGGTGCACTATTCATTGTTATCATAAATTAATAAAAACAATAAAAATTTACAACGTTTACACTCTACACCTTTCTCGACACCATAGATACTGGAGACGCAAGATATCACTAATCACCGTTCCGCACCACAATTCATACCGGTCATGATACCGGTACACGCTCGATTCGTCTGTTAGATGCGGTGATTAGTGATACGTGAAACAATGCGTGTATCTATGGCGTAGTTGAAGTGTGTGTTGCACAGATATAAAAACATAAATTTGATTTTTTTGTTCTTATAGCGAACATGACAATCTTAGAATTGTCTGTTTTTGTATTGTCTACTGAGCTGTTATTGACATGCTTGGCTGCGATTGCTCTAACAATTATTTGTATGGAAGTTTTAAAGCAGCAAAGCCGTCCTCCTTGTCTTGGCTATTGGAGGCCTTGGATTGGCTGTGCAGTAGAATTTGGAAAAGAACCTTTACATTTTATAGACAGAGCTAGAAGAAAAGTTAGTTATTTTGCTTTATATACAAGGCATGTAGACTTTTAATATTGGTCTAGTTTTAGGAGTTTGTTTTGTTTTTTAATCATTCTTGTGGGGCATAGAAGATGACGTAGGGTAGATTGATAAATAAACATGTGACACTGAAACAAACGTTCACATATTTTGTTACAAGAATTTCTAGCAGTACGCTGGTGATCTTGCTGTTAGTGTGGGGAAATTACATGTGGACCGACTTGATGTTTGCGATAGATTTGTTAGCTGGCATTTACGTTAGATTTTGCACTAATGAGTTTGATAGAAAAATTTCATAATTGTCTTGTTTGATGTGTTGCAGCTTGGCACATTGTTTACGCTCAAAGTTGCGGGACAACGATTGACATTTGTCACTGATGCCTCAGATGTTACTGTCTATTTTAACTCACAATTTATAGACTTTCAGCAAGCTGTGCAGAAACCTGTCAATAAAGCTGGTAATTATGATAGTCTGCGCTTGATTTATTTAATGTCAAATAGTACGTCAAATGCTGCCGTGTGACTTTTTCAACTGTCTGTATATCCACATTGCATATGAGCTTTGCATATCAGTTCACCGAATTCACCGAAGCCACCAGACTACTGGTGGCCTAAGTAAGCACAGGCATAAGCCATATAACGCTTACTATCCTAATAACTATAATTAACTATGTGTTTCCGGTTGCAATTCCCGTTTCAAACAATTTTTAAATTGATTTATTGTATTACTGGTTACACACGCATCAGACAGTGCATTCCAGTGATCAATTACTCT
>Ga0209367_1007040_pt1 | contig 15521 bp, 12 predicted proteins | sample WorMetLIZISLAND2_FD_187412 | JGI IMG/M metagenome (GOLD analysis project Ga0209367, IMG submission 187412) | Marine gutless worms symbiont microbial communities from Max Planck institute for Marine Microbiology, Germany - Olavius geniculatus... ... | reverse complement strand
ATAGGAGTGATTTAATAGAAACATTTAAAATTATTAATGATTGTTATAATTTGAAATCGGATTTATTTTTTTACATATGATGAAGGTCTAAGAAGAGGTCATTCTAAGAAACTATATAAAAAATGCAGTAGATTGGATTTGAGAAAGTATGTATTTAGTAACAGAGTAATTGATCGGTGAATTCGGTGAAAAAACGTTGAATTGTACTGACAAGCACAGAATATTATATTACGTTACAATACAGCAGACGATGACTAAGAAAACTGGTAAATTGTCTTACTTATTTCTACTTAATTAGTGGTAATCTGCATGTATGTGAGTAATGTTGTTTTTTTTGTTGTTTTGGCGTACGGATTTAATGAAGCCCACAGTTCTAGTTCTGACACTTGAAATTGCAAGTTGGTTCTGAGTCTTCTGGCACCATGGCTGCACACTGCGTGTATAGTTACTGTGGTTAAGTTGAACTATAGGTCCGTTGGCAATAATCGCTGTTTTTGCAACTCAAAAACTGCAGCAAATGTTAGAAAAAACGCTATTATGAAGAATTTACCTGCGGGACAGTGAAGATTTCCTTCGTTCTTTATATGCTGCTTATTCAGTATCTGCAGTAATCGATGGAGATCTTTCCAGCAACGGACGTATTGTTCAATTTTACCGTTACTGTCCTTTCATAGACAATGCTGACCCTAAACAGCAAACCACATTCCCGATCCTCACCTAGCCTAGCATCAATGTCGTGCCCCGTAGCATAACAGTAGGTTAATAGAGAACGAAATTTTTGTATAATCTTAACTGTCTATCTAACCCTACACTAATCCATTAATGATACTATATGGGCTAACCCTAAAACTTAACCACCGTGCTAACATGCACACTGTCAGTCGTGGTTTTAGCCTGGAGCTGAGGGTGCTGTAGCACCCCGAAACTTAGGCTCACCACTCTCAGTTTAGTGTGTACCGGTATAACACATTGGCTATTGGGAAGCTTTATCGCTGATATCGGTATAAGTAAAGGTCATCCTGCCCAGCAGGGTTTGGGTTGTAGCACAGCACCATTAGATTTTTGGGGCTAGAACTGCCACTGCACACTGTGTTATCAAATGTGACACTGCACCACCCATAGCTCAGCAAATCAGCTCACAGCTTTCGAGTGTCAGAACCCATTCGCAGTTCTGTGTGTCAGATCTCGAACCACTTTTGTGTAATTTTTGCAGATAATGTCGTAAAATGATGAATCGCGATCTGGGTGATCTGCATGAGTAGTCTGAAAAGTGACAATCACTGTTATGGATGAAGATGACAGATTACCATTGAAGACATTGACAAAAGAAAGCGAGAGTCATTCTACGGAGTGCTTCGACATGAGTGTTTTGATACGTGAAGCGATGAATTTGAGTTCGTCATCTGAGCAATGTGGTGGACAAAGTGTAAGTGGCTCTTTCGTTCCAAGTGATGCGGTGTCCAACATTATAAAGGACGAAGCTGAATGCTCAGATGCAGAAACTTGCAGTTCTGATGAAACTGAGTGCTCAGATATTGATGCGGTGTACAACGTTATAAAGGATGCAACTGAACATTGTACAGATGCTGAGACTGGCAATTCTAATGATGTGATTATCACTCAGCACATTGACAGTGTCTTTGTCGCTTGTGACCCTGCTGGTATGGGAATGGTTGCTGTGGCTGATGTTATTGCCTATCTTCGTGATACACTACATGTAAGTACCAGTTGGTAACTTTTGCTGTTTCAATAGGCTCGACCTGTCTGCCACATTTGATACTGTTGATCACCCGATTTTACTGTGTCGTTTGATGACTTCCCTTGGTGTCATTGGTGCCGTTTACACGTGGATCAGCTCGTACCTCGCCAACCACACTCAGTACATCTGCTGTCTTGGATTCAAGTCGACTCCAGTACCGGTGTTGTGTGGAGTCCCACAGGAGTCAGTCCTGGCGCCGATACTTTTTCTATATACAGTGGTTCTGGTACAACTGGTGGAATCTTTTGAACTGTTTCCTCACTTATATGCTGACAACACCCAGATCTACAGCTTCTGTCGACCCGGGGACACCGACAGTCTATGGAAACGTGTTGCTGATTGTGTCACTGCCGTTGCTGATTGGATGCGTTTTAGTCGACTTCAGCTGAATGCATCCAAGACGGAACTACTCTGGTGCTCTTCAACCCGTCGACAAAAGTCAGCTACCCTCCGATCCGTTAACTGTCGGCTCCAATCTCGTGTCACCTCTTAGATGTGTTCGTAATCTTGGTATTTTCATTGACGCTGATCTGACGATGTGTACCCAGATCACTCAGACATGTTCGAAGTGATTTGCTGCCTTTTGCCAGCTACATGTTACAGTTGCTCATCATTGGTGCTTGTATTTTCCAGGCTTGACTACGGCTCTGCAATTCTTGCCGGCCTTCCGAAGCAATGCCAGGCTAAAGTTTATTCGTCCATTATCATCATCGTCGTCAACGATGTGAAGAAACTTTATAGATGTTGCTTAGTGACTTTAGTTGATATTAATTTTTTTTGTAGTCTACGTGTTAAATGAGTTTTGATTGCAACAGGTTAGTTTCTAATAAAATGAGGAGAACCTCAACTGATTACAGTTTTGTTTTAAAATGCTTTACTAATCACATAATCAAAGTTTTGATTATGTGACAATTCTTTGTATCAAAATTTGTTGTTACTGAATCAGGATTCATGAAGTTATTTGCAAATTTATCGGAGGTTGGGGTTTTTTAGTCACAATTTACCAGTACCTAACATAACAAATGTTGCAGTTTGCAATAAAGCAGTTACGAATGAAGTATTTTAACAGCTATTCTGACTGGAATATGAGTAATGTTGTGTTATTTATTGCTGAGAGTTCTAATGGTATATTTAGCTAGACAAATTCACTTTAACAAGTGGCGATGTTTTTAAACTGTTAAGAATTTTGTATTTTTTCTACAAGATTAATGGTGCTTGTACTGTTCAGGGAGTTTGTGCTGTACATAATTATGTGTAATATGATTTCTGAAAATGATAATTATGAACCAAATTATTGTTGCAGCTAAAAGTTACGGCCGAGAGTCTTGAGAAATTAGGGCAATTTATGGAGGACGTATGTGATATAAAGCAGTACCGAAATGGCATGTCACTGTGGATGAAGTCTTTGGGTGTTGACATATCATACAGGTAAAACTGCATTATGTAATTTCTGCATTTAGTCTCTGTTGTTCAGTTGCCCTGCTTTTTCAGTGTTAATCAAATTTAGGCCAAGTAGTTTCTGCATGCACTGCAGTTTGTCAGTACAGCCAGTGTTGTAATTGAGTGTTTTATGCAGACCGGTATGATATACCATAATTGCAGGTAGTTTACTGCAGATTAGGTGTGAAGCAGAGAGTTGTAATAATAATTGTATGTGAATTTTTATGTGAGAGTAGATATTAAGTTTGTAATTAGGTCGTCCCAACATCTGGTCTTATGTTTTTGCTCTGTTAGTCCACCTGGAAGCGATAGCTTGCAGAGCAGATTTAAGTTTTACTGCAGATGTTTTTTATTTTAAAAAGTTTTTTTTGAACGCGAGATCTCCGAGATGCGTTGGCCGTTCGGCGCGAAATTTTGCATGATGGTCAGTACCAGGTCGAATTTTATAATGCCGGTACAAAATTAGGGGGCCCACCTTCAAAACATTTTAGGGGCCAAAAACATGCAAAATTTGGCCCAATTTCGGTCGACTTCAAAGTTCGGCGGCGAATGTCTCCGGAACGGATAAAGGTATATAGTTTGCCAATTGCAGCTGACTCACAGCTTATATGATGGAGTTTGTGTAAGTCAGCTCATATTTAAGTTTCTTTTTGTTTCATGCATTTGTATTTAACTGCATAATGCAGAGACGATGAAGTCTGCAGTTCTGCGGAAGGATTGGAGATAGATTTGTTTGCTGGAGATGAGTTCCAAGCTGATTCAGTTGATGCTGACAATGTAAATGAGTTGAAAGACAACAATGATAACAACAACAACAACATCAGTAAATACGTTTGCTACTTTCATTAGCCTAACTTTTTAGTTGATTTGAACATTTAAAGCCAGTTGCTGAGCATCCACGCATCACTTCTTATATCAGTCCATCTGTCTTCAAAACCTCTTAATTTTTAGAAATTTGGTATAGGTCGTGAGTGATATATGCTATTATGCCATATGACCATATGACCCAGTCCATGGTCAAGGTCATCAGAAATTAAAAATTAGAATTTCTTTCATTTTTAAAGTTGGTTTTCTCCGCCATGGAGCTGGCAAATGACTATATCGATTCTCAATTAATTTTAAAGATGATGCTTAGTGTCAGATCATTTACAAACTGCGTAACTACCCAGAACTCGATACTATTCAGTGCTGACATTCACTTATCCATCCATACCATTCATGCATAAAGTTGTGATCTTATAATTTCTTCTGTTTATTTGCTGGCCTGAGCTTATGTGCATAGTTAACTTTATATTTTGGATTTGTTCATAATTTATTGTCTGGTTTGGTTTATTTATGAATGTTTTTACAGCCTGATAAGTTCTGTGTTGTATGTTTTATAGGTGTTCATTATTTGCGTGTGGAACCGGTAGGAGCAGAATCAAGTTTGGAGACGTCAAATTGCAGCGAAATGTAAGTTATTTTAGTTACTTTTAGTAGAATATATTTTTGGTTTATCTCTGCAGTACTGTAATGATGCGTGCATAGCTACTTTCTTACCGTGTCAGAAAAAATAGAGTTATCATTCTCTCTAGAGTTGATGCGCTTTACTAGTAATGTTGTTCATGTGATTCCGTCTGTAGCTATACAGCTGCCAACTATAGAGTTAAAGGTCCGTGGTCACCAAAATTAACATATACATTTTATCCATTTTCCTGAAAGTGCAGAATTTTCTGATAACTTTGACAGTAATGTCGGCGCCCAGCGTTCTGTCAACACGGAAAAATTTACCTTTGAAGTCGACGATCTACAAAAACGACGTAGAAAACTCTCTGCCATGATGTCCTGCAGTGATGTCATGAGTTTAGCCTCTAGACATCATGAATATTAATGGCCTAGCCTAGAATGATGTCGTCGGCTAACCATTAATATTCATGATCTATATGGGCTAGGGTCATGACGTCACTGCGGTCACTGATAGATTAGAATATTTCGCATAACGTAACGTAATGCCGCATTTCGTTTGAATTCACACATTAATTTTATATATTTATGAAGCTCAAGTCGACATATTATATATGCGAGGTTAAATGTCTAGTTTAAATCTACGGAAATTGCGCAAGTGAGTTTGACCGTGGCCATGGACCTTTAAACTGTTGCTACCAGTTGCTAGATTTTAAAGCTAAACTGCAGTAGATTCGATTTTGGCTGGAACTTTATTCCATATCCCACAAGGGGGTTTACAGCACTCCTCCAGACCTCCCTAGCTGGATTTCAGAGATCCTACTTCTAATGGGACAAAGGGGAAAGAAATGTGAGAATAGGGGAAGGAAACGAAGTGAAGGGGAAGGGGAATTAGAGAAGTAGAAGGGGATGTAGAAGAACGAGGAGAGAAAAGGGAGGGAAATGAAGGGGAAAGGAAGGCCCCACTCCTGCAGAGGGGAAGGAAGGGTGAGAAATGTTGAAAGTTGAAGGGAGGGAGTAGAAGGAAATGGGAAAAAGAAGGGGAGGAAAAAAGGGAAAGAAAGAAAAGGGAAGGGAAAGCTTCCACCCTCGCACAGTGCACAGGGAAAGGAAAGGTGAGAATTGGGGAAAAGGGTGAGGGGGAAGGGGAAGGAGGAGAGTAGAAAGGGAGGGGAAAAGAAGAGGAGGAGAAAAGGTAGGGAAAGAAAGGGAAGGGAAAGCTCCCATCCCTGGAGAGAGGAAGGAAAGCTGGAAATGGGATACGGGAAAGAAGGGAAAAAGAAAGTGAAAGGGAAGTGAAAAAAGGGAATGGATGAAGTGAGGGAAGATAGGGGAAGGGAAGGTCTCGCCCCTCCTTCCCTCAGTAATTTCTCACATTCCCGGTTCCGGTTTTCGTGAAATAATTATGCCCATGTTGGTGCTGAGTACAGTGATGTGGTGGAACTCCAGAACAGACTGGCGGCTGCCGAGCGTGAAAGCAAGAAGCTAGCTGATGCTTTTCTGGCGGAGAGGATGCTGAAACTGGAGCTGAGCGAAAAGAATGACGACTTAACTTCTCAGCTTTCTCAACAGAAGCAGCTGTTGTTTGAAGCTCAGAGAAGGTATATCAATGTATATAATAACTAGAAATTTGGGGCAAAGTCCAACGTGAGTCCACCCAGCACCCTAAGTCTAGGGGGAAAATTCGGGGTGAGATTTCCCCGGTAGCAAAGTCACGTGGCCCATACTGAAATGAACGTGCAATGTCGACTTAGGGTAGGTCAATATGCGCACCTATAACTTTTTGATAGTGGACCAAAGTTCACAAAATTTTTTTGTTCAGCCCGGAAAAAATGTCATTGATAACGCCGTTTTGGCTTGTCGACATTTCAATCCATTCCAGAGTTATTCGCAGTCAAAGTCGAAAGTTGTCCTAAATTGCACGAAATTTTGGACATTTTTAACTGGGTGGTGCTCCCCAAAAGTTGTATCTGCGTTATTACTCCCGCCTAGCCGCACGTCATGTGGCTTTTCCCACTACAGCTAAAGTTGAAGGTGCACGTTTATCAAATTTTATGCCAATTGTGGACCCCCTTTGAAAAAAAATTGTAATGGGGACCCCTGTTTTTAGTGGGGGGTGTGCTAACAAGACTTGGTCATTCTCTGGCACGTGTAAATATGGTTTTCCAAAAAAGTCGATTAGTGGACCAAAATTCACCAGACTTTTTCCGTCCAATGCCGGAAGAATTGCCATAGAAAATGTACTTGTTTGAATTTGAATATCTTCATCTTCTCCAGAGATATTCGCTGTCCAACTTTGAAGTCATCCAAAATTGGGCCAAATTTTGCATGTTTTTGGCTTCTAAATTTTTTTGGGGAGGGCCCCTGAAATGTTAGATCGGCGTTATAAAATTCGGCTTACTACTGATCGCTGTGCAAATTTTGCGCTGATCGGTCGACGCAGCTCGGAGATCTCGCATTGGAATGAAAAAAAATAAAATAATAACATCTGCAGTAAAACAATAGTTTGCTCCCAAAGCTATCGCTTCCGGGCAGACCAGAGTAATAGTAATGGTAATTTAATTACGCATTCAAAGTGCTCGATCTTCTTTATGTGTCTTTTGTATTTTACTGGTATTCTTTCTAAGGCATGTACAGAACAGCGTAAGTGAAGTGAAGTGAACTGATCAATGGGCCAGCAGTAATGTATTACTGCTTGCACACTGGTCCATTCTGTTCACATGAGTTCAGTTTAGTTATGGCACTGTCCCAGTGTCTATGCATCCTTATGCCTCTGCAGCTGGGAAGTAACCGTCATAGGTCTGGTGTCGCACTGGCCATGCGTCACCGACTTGGTGGTCTATCCACCTATGGGCTCAATGGCAGTGACGAGCACTCCGTTTACACTTCAGAGTTTGGATGAGGCATGGTCCGCTTTACTTCAGGGATATTAGGCCTTGGCCTTGGCCTGGAATTAAAGACTGAAATTGGCTTTGGCAGTTTTGGCTTTGGCCTTGGCTTCTAATGCTATGGCTTTGGCCTTGGCCTTGGCCTGGCTTTGAAGGTATGGTTACGGCCTTGGCCATGACTGTGACCTTGGCCTTGAATGCTTTGGCCTTGTACCTTGTGGCCGTGTTGACATCCTTGCTTTATCTTTGCCTTACTATTTTGGTGGCCTAGCGTAGCAGTAACGCATTGTATCCAATCAACAAAGTTGCTTTACACCAGGCCAAGTTAGTACTTGGATGGGTGACTGCCTGCTGGCAGATGAATTATCTCAGTATGTAACCAGCCATCTAGGTCAACTCAGCCTTTCATCTCTCTGCGTTAGGTAAATCTAGTACCACAGCCTGTCTGGCTGTGGTTAAGGCGAGGCACGTTTTCTTGTATCTGGTGACGGGTAACAATGTGTGATCCCATATGGCAGGTAACTCTGAAATAGGCCTCCATTAATAGCTGTAATAATATGTTGAGGATGGTCATGAACATTACGTGGATGGACAAAATGACGAATGAGGACCTCTATGGTAACCTACCGAGGATATCAAATAAGATCCGAGAAAGAAGACTTGGACGTGCAGGGCACTGTGTGAGACATAGCAAGCTAGAAGTGAGCAACCTGGTACTCTGGGAACCAACCCAAGGAAAGTTCAACAGAGGGAGTCAGAGACTGACGTATGTGGACAGGCTCAGGAAGAATACCGGACTTCAGACTACAGCAGAGTTGAAGACACGAATGAAGGACAAGTGCGAGTGGCGTGCCATTGTCCGAGGAGACTCGACCTGATGATGATGATGATGATGAATAGCTGTAACACCACCTTTATGTGTTGTGGTTCAGTAATCAAGTGGTGAATGAGCGCGTGGCTGAGATGAGGAATGAGAATGAGGAACTGAGATCAGCCTGTGTGGCTGCCGATGAAGCTCATCAGAAGCTGCTCGCTGAAAGAGACCTGCTGGAGCTGGACCTGATTCGGACAAAGGATTACAACAGTCATCTAGTGGAGCAGGTATTGTAGTTCAGTCCAGCCAGAATTTTGCTTTTATACCCGTTCCCACTTAGCGCCATAAAAATTTGCATTGATCTGTGGTTTATTAAAAATTACCCTGGCAGTGGCATGGTGGTCGTGCTGGCAGGGGTCCCCACTAAATTTCAGGCTGTCAGCGAATATTCTTATTCAAAATTTTTCATCCAGAAATACAAAATTTAAAAACACATCCAGTTTAGTGAATCTAGGGCCAAATTTGCGATTTTGAGCACTCATAATATCCTTTGTTGAAAATTTGCCACAACCTGTTGGAATTCAGTCAGAATTGTTCAATGTTTGTTGGAAAATTGCAACTTTTTGCTCAGCGTACTTTTTTTAACCCACGACATTGCTGTATCCTGGTGTGCAATGGTGAAGGAATCCAGCATGTAATTAAGTAATCACAATTGCTGTTACTGTTAATTACATATGCACACTTTGAATTGGCAGTTCTTACAAGTTTAGGTTTAGGTTGTTTCAAGGTTTTGTGTTTCATAAAAGTTAAACTTTCTGTAAACGTTAAACCTTTTGTTTCGTTATTATGCGTACGCGCATTGCCTGGAAAAGCTGTCTCCGAAATGACCTATATTGTTTTGGACAGGACGTAAAACCCTACTCACTCACTCACTCGAAATGTGTCATCTAGGCCTGTAAGACAATGTTTTAACTTGTTGGCATAATGAATAAGGTGCACAGTGTTGGACTGTACAAATGTGTGCAAATACTTTTCTCGTATCACAGCTTTTTGAGGTATATCCAGGGCTTCAGAAGTCACAAGAGTTTGAATGCTTCTTACTCGGTATTATTGAAAGTTAAAAGAATTGCTAAGTGTATGTCAGTTATACAGGCCTATGCGTTTGTGCATAATATTTATTCTTAGTATCATAAGCATCGTTATCGATTAACTTTTTTATGATTTTATCTATGTCACCTCGGCTTGGCCATCTCATTGGTTAAGTGCAGTGAGTACCAGCGAAAGCTGGGATATAAACAGGCACACCGTGCGAAGCATCAGCCTTGTATCTGTGGTCTTGCAGTGTAAACTGGTGTCTGGCTGAGGGCTAGCGAAACTGAGATTAGTGCCACTGTATGGGCTTTATGAGTGTTCGATTTGCTCTGGGTACAGGGAGGTAACCCCTCCCCAATGGATGGTAATGTAATACTTGCGGCGCCTCAGTTTTTGGGGCTGGCCAGCCGACGACTCCACTCAGCAATGCTTTTTTGACAAATCGTCTTTATGGTGCGGAAAGGACTTTAAGTTTTTACTCTGCATGTTATGTATCTATGTCTGCAGTTTAACTTATTAAAATCTAGTGAGTTATATTGTTTTTAATTGGTAAAGTGTTATAGTTAGAGCTTGGATTGACAGAGTGTTGATGAGTATTGTGAACGTCGTTATTATTAAGAATGTTCTGTAGGTGGAGTGTTAGGCTGGTTTTGTTCTGCTGCAGAATAATGAGTTACAGATAGATATTGATTCATCAGCTGAGAAGACTGGACAGCTAAAAGAAACCTATGAGGAACAGATAGTAAGTAACATGTATAGTAATAGAAAGTGTAAACTGTCACCTGCTTGTCAGAGGTTATTGTGCAAATACAGAGGTAATGGAAAGGGTGCTATACTTCACAAAGGGCATCGGCGGGGTGCTTATCTTTTTGTATGGCCATTGAGTCCGTAGATGGACAGACCACTGAGTTCGGCCGGTGCAACTCCAGACCTACGGTTTTCTTCCAAGCAGCAGAGAGTCACCACCCGTTGACTTTATACTGCTTGGTGAACAGGGGCACATGTGTGAACAACTTGCCCAAGGTTGTTACTGCTATTGCACAGGGTGGGAGTCAAAACCAGCAAACAGAGGTGGTGGCAAAACTTTATCGTCGGGTTTCAATCTTCGATTGGTAGTTGTAGACCTTTGACCTTTGAGACTTGTGTTATATGGTGCATTTTTTTTTTACTTTTTCCCTGATTTTTATTGCATGTAATATTTTCATTGCACAATAATAATCGGACTTTTCTTTCAGCACAGATTTGAAGTTAGAAAATGATAAAAACGTGCTGTTATTTAATATGCAGTCTGCTTAAGTGCATGTATTTGCACTGTAGTTTTTCCCTTATAGTTAGGTAAACAGCTCATGGACAAAAATCGTGGCCTTGGCGTTGGTCATTTGTAATGAAAGTGCTCTGTGCAACGAAACTTGTATGATATATCCACTGAAACAGTTAAACCTAGGTTAGTCTGATCATTTGTGTGGTTTATCGTGGTTTGAGTTTGAATAAGATTAAGCCATCTTTCAATGCACAGTGTAAAGTTTATTATACTTACTTTATTTACTTACTTAGTGCCTTGACCTTAGCCTCAGAGACCACGTGGTCTGGCCATGGCCTTGTTTTTGGCTTCAAAGGGCACTTGCCTGGCGTTGGACTTGAGGACCCGGGGCCAAATTTTCGAAACTTTCCTAAGACATTCTCCAAAGATCTTCGTATGTCAGATGATATAGGAATTCCAAAGAAGTTTTCTTATCCGAATTTTCGACAACTTTCTTCGCGATTCCAAAGAACTTCTTCTTTTCTTATCTTCTTAAACTAGTTCAACCAATTAGATGCGCTTATACCGACCATGTGACTTCTTAGGAAAACTTCTTTGGAAAACTTCTTATCTTAGCACGTTCATGGGAAACGCATTTTACACACCACTTCGTTTTTAAGTTGATCAAACGTCAATTTCCTTTACTTACTCATTGTTGATTTTACCACAGTGTTATGCAAATAATCTATGACGTCAGATATGATGTCTAAACTAAGAGTCAACATTGTGTACTTTTTTGCAAATTTCGTTTTATTACACAGCTTTCTCCGTGTAGGACAAGGTTAGTGCTTTCCTATATATTTGCCTAAATTCTTCCTAAGAAGTTTCCAAAGAAGTTTCGAAAATTGCGCACCCTTTCTCAAAATCTTCTTTGTAAGATCTTCCCAAATTCTTCCAAAGACATTTTTCAAAGAATTTTTGAAAATCTGCATACTTTCTTTGGAGAAGAAGTCTTCCAAAGATCTTCCTAAGAAGTTTCGAAAATTTGGCCCAGGCCTTGTCTTGGCCTTGAATATCACTGGGGCCTTGGCTTTGAAATTGCTTTTGTGCTGAATTCCATGTTAACCCCATCTGCGGTTATTCTCTGTTGCAGGAGCAGCAAAGAGTACAGATTACATCACTGTATGAAGCTCAGATTACGGAGGTAATTAATACAGTTTGCAATATTAATAGCAAAAAACTTCACTCGCTTCTGTTGCTCCGATCATTGGCTACTGTGGTGCAGAGTTTAAAACATGAAATTTGAGCTAATGCTCACGAAACGCGCGAAAGCCTATAGCAGTTACGGTCCAGTAGTTTAGCTGAAAATTAACGTGTTCACGCTAAGTTAATATACAAATAGCACATTGTCTATCTGGATCGCATAACAATAGTTCTGTGGCACCATCTTGTGAATGATACAGACTTGTGTCGCAGCCCGAAATCGCCAAAAAATCCATAAAAACTCTCTATTTTGCTGTTCAGGTCACTGAATTTGGCGTCAAGCGAGAGCCAGTGTACGACTTCCTATTAGTGATTAATAGTAACCTAAGCCCTATCTCGCATCGTTACTGAGATACAGCGACTTATTGTCTAAAAATCGCAAATTTTGCCCATCCCCCTCTCATTTGGCGCCCTTGTTTGGGGTGATTGACATCGAATTTATGGAACAGCTTTACGGTTCCTGAAACTAGAGTCTTCCAGGCAGCCGACGGTGAAAACTTGGTGATTCTAGCTTGCACCGCTTTTGACTGATCCACTCGTGTGACAGACGGACGGACAGAATTGCGATGGCTAAGATGCGCTGTAAGCTGTAGCTGTTTTTGCACGTAAAAACGTTTTTTTTAAAGCCCAACTTGGTGGGTTATATCGAGTTTTTTGAGTTTCTAAAGTGTCTGTTGGTTGTTGAATCCAACTGTGTTTTTAATTTTTCTCTAGAGCATAGAATATTGGAAAAAAATGCAAATTTGTAGTTGTAGATGTATCAAAAACTTAACTGTGACAAACATTTTTCATCATTAGTAGAACAAAACTTTAATATCAGATAGGGTTTGGGTGGATTTTTTTGTTGGGGGTGGTTTAGGTGGTTATACCAAATGAAACTCGACAAGCTTTTTTGTTTTAGCCTGGGCGTCAATCTTGTGGTATTATATAGTGAGTTCAGTTATCTGTACAGATGTCATGTCAGATGAAAGAGTTGACCAACGAATGCTTCGCACTTACTGTCTGCATTGAGGTAACTTTCAGTGCGTTTAATGTAATGAGCGAGTCCAAATTTTTCGGCAGTAGCTGTCCATGAAGTAATCACGCCATTCAAATTTGGTGACGATTGCTTCAGGGGTTTTGGGGTCGACTGAGGGTCAAACTTTGCTCTTTACCATAGACTTTTATGATTTTTCTTTACAACACTCACACTACCTTGTGAGGGGTGATTATTATTATTATTAGCAGAAGCAGCAACATAGAGATTTCAAGAGTAGGCCTACACCAGTCGGAGATGCTAATAAACGTTTAAGTATCTCATCTGAATATTTCAGCAATGATTGTAGTAATGTCGTTGGTCACATCAATAAACTTAATGAACGCTGGGCCCGGTTAGTACTTGGATGAGAGACTCCAGTATGTAACCAGCCACCCAGGTCAACTCAGCCTGGCCATCCCTTTATAGGTAGGTGCTGAAGAAATGGAGATTAGTGCCACTGTATAAGCCATATCACTTGGGAAGGATTTTACTTTCTTACATTGTTTGAAGTGATGCTGTTGATTAACAATTGATTTGTTTTTTTAAAGTTTGTTGATTTGATCATTTGTCAGTACTTAAGTGCAATTTTTAACGGAGCAGGATATTTGGGCGCCACTGTTTGGGCGCTCACTGTTTGGGCGCCGGGACATTTTGGCACAGGGACATTTGGGTGCCAAGCCGTGACATTACCGTTAATAGAGTTTGAAATTTAAGCATGATATTTGCCACCGTATGACGTGTAATTCATGTGCGAATTACGTGAAACTCTCCCGATCATTTACGTAGAAAAAAATATTTGACAACTTACTTATGATTACGATTTTAAATTCAATGATTTGCAAATTAATTTCGATGACGTGCCAGTCACAATTTCACAAAAGCATGGTGCTCAAACGTCCGGCACGCAAACAGTGAGTGCCTATACGGGGGCACCCAAATGTCATGTACCCAATTTTTAAGTGCAACGATGAGACTAGTTGTATGCACTGTGATGATGAAACTAGTTGTACATGCTGCATTGTGACTAGTTCGTACACAGTGCAACGATGGTACTAGACCGAAACATCGGAACTATCTTTGTCTGACCATTTTTGTTTATGATTCATTGTGGTTTGAATAAAATTAAGCTGGATTTTTTTATTTGCAGTCTAAAATTGTCGTACTTACTTTACTTGCTTACTTACTTAGTGGCCTTGGCCTTGGCTTAGAAGACCATTTGCCTCTCCTCAAAGGGCACTTGCCTGGCCTTGGCCTTGGCTTCGGAGGCATTGAATGTGCTGGTCTCGAACCTATCAGGTCAGGTCAGGTAGTCGCGTAGTCGTGGGACCGTAGCGTCGCTCTTCCACCGTGACCGTGCTTAATAGCCAGCTTCCACTGATTGGCAGGTGGGCGGTTGTTGTCTCATTCCTAGTTGGTCTATCCACCTGCCACGTGGACGACCGGGACGACGTTTCCGTGTAGGGTCAGGGAGGCGTCCCTTAGACAATCTGACGCAACTGTAGAGTGCCTTGTGGGCTGGAACTTCATCGCCAAGCCTCGCTAGATGTCCGAAGATGGCTGAGCAACGGCAACAGATGGTGGTCGATAGAGGAGAGAGACTGATGCGAGCGGCAATCTCGAATGTATGCCTGGTGTTAATCAGATTGTGATGTGTGACGTGTGTGACAATAGAGCATGAAGAAGGAGAAGCATGAGCTAGAACAAAAGCTGGCAGAGATGACACAGACCCTCAGGTTAGATAACAGCTAGTCAGTTGCGTTGTTATAGCATGATTGCAGTTTCTTCTATCTTTATACCTAGTGGGTGCAGCTTGCGCCCAGTGAAAAATGAGGCGGAGTTTTGTTAAGCATGTAGATCAGTGTTTTTCAACCTTTTTGCTGCCGCGGAACCCTACACAAGCATGAAGGTCAATCATGGAACCCCATGAATTGATCCTTGAGTCCAGCGACGTATGCGAGGATGCAGCTATAGGGTGTCTATGGACTCATTTGCCTAGCAGGGCACTGAGGACAGAGCCGTCATGAGGACGACAAAGCAGACAAAGATGACAAATATGAAATTGGACCACATTAGTAGGCAGCAGTATGCTATTATATTTAACCAGACACGACGGGCGAGGCGGTCGTCGACGGCCGCTTAGCCTCGCTACCAACGTAGAAAATTTATCACGTAGACACTTTTGCAGGAAAAGACAGGCCTATACAAGTCTTTTTAATTTTCCTTAGCTGAGTTTTCAAAGAATTAAATTAACTAAGAAAATGGCCGAACGATTTCGTAACCATAACCCTAATCAATACGTTCTTCTTTTCTTCTTCTTCGTTTCCGATAATGCCTTGGAGTTAAATAATGTCGTGCATAGGAAGCTTACATTATAATATAGATCTAAAATGCAAATACACTGTGTCCCCAAAAAAAACATCCCCGACATTTTCAACTGTATCTTGAAAACCAATTATCAAATTTTAATAATTTTTGGCACAAATATTCCTGACACAACTTGCCATCAAATGACCATTCAGTTTTCCACCTCACCCAATGTATGCTTCTGCACTACCTAGGGAAAG
>Ga0209367_1007039_pt1 | contig 15525 bp, 11 predicted proteins | sample WorMetLIZISLAND2_FD_187412 | JGI IMG/M metagenome (GOLD analysis project Ga0209367, IMG submission 187412) | Marine gutless worms symbiont microbial communities from Max Planck institute for Marine Microbiology, Germany - Olavius geniculatus... ... | reverse complement strand
TTCTCAAATTAAGCGACTGAAGGCTTGTGTTGGAGCTTGGAGCTGTCGGTGGACACTTCGAACATTCACAGTGACAATGGAATTTTGGCATCTGATCATTAGTTAACTGTGTTGTTTGACTTGTTTAAATAAAGATTATCATTGAACTGGTGTTGTAGCTTGAACATTTTTTCACGCTGAAAAATCGGTAAATGGTCATGTTAAAAAATCTATAACTTTGTCATTTTTCGATGGAATCAAATTTTATTCGGCACTTAGCCGTAGAACAATTTTGTAAATAAATCTGTAAATTTTCAGATTAAAATGCCAAACGGTTGCTGAGAAAACAGCAAAAAACTTTAGGGGCTACTTTTTTCTGCCGCACCCTGTATGTCTTGTCTGTCTGTCTGCCTGTTACGCATGCATTGTGGCTAAGTCGGACGTTGGCCTTCCTAGCGACAGCTGGGCTTTTTGTTTTTTTTGTTAACACGATAACTCATAAATTTTTGCACTTAGCCTTCATAAAATTTTGCAAGAACATGTAACTTGACAACCAAAGACTAGAACCTTATTGAATAACAAGGTCAAAGTCAAGGTAACATGGGTTTTTGTGCTTTTTGTGTGCAAGGTCCTGCTTCAGCTAGTTGGCTTGTATTTACGAGATGTCATCGCTACTTTATTACTGCCCGTGTCATCTCACTCTTTAGGATTCAACCAATTTAGATGTTTTTGTTATCACGGATAAAACCAGGATTTTGTAGGCTAAGTTTTATATTAGCTTTTCTGCGTTTAGGTGCGCACCTAAATCCGGCGGTGACGTTGGCTATGGCAGTGGTCGGCCGTGTGAAATTTTTCAAAGTACCTGTCTACTGGCTCGCACAATATCTTGGCGCCTTCGTCGGTGCTGTCTGCGTCTACGTTGTCTATCGTGGTCTGATATGTTTTCTGATATTGTTAATTCCGACGAAAAGATTGTGTGTTTGTCTTTTCAAAACGTTGTAGATGAATTTCTGAATACTTTTAAGCGGGGAAAGCCTTGAAACAAATGCAATCGATTATACCGGGTGGCGCGTAAAACTGATAAACGTTAATAACGTTGATTGTTCGATTTACTTTTTATGCGCTAAACATTAATAAAAGTGGTGCTTAAAATCGTTGGCATTTGGCATTATACTGCTGACAGTGAGCATAGATGGCGTTATTTTACATATTACAAACAATTAAACAAATGAGAAAACTACCAGTTCGTAAAGGTGTTGCATAAGAAATGGAATATCCGTCATCCATGCTTTACGTACTTGTTTCATTTGCTGATTTTGATAATTTTTGGCGGGCAATGTAAAGAAAAAACTCGACTCAAATGACTGTAGTCTTGCCTAACTCGTCTTAATATTGTTGCTGCACTACTTTGTGAAATGCAAAAGTTGTAGTTTAATCGTTTAAAACAATGAATTCATACTGGGTAGTAAGACTACAAAATCATTGAAAATCTGTTATTTATTTAACGTTAATCGTGTCCAATATCTCGGACGTCGACGCACTGAATTAAACGACGCATCAACAGCGAGTGGGCCGCTGAGACACGCGGTTATTGAAAGTGCCGGAGAATCAGCGTCTACACAGGTGGACATTTTCAGCACATGCAGTAATGAAGATGATGTGATGGACACGTGCGACTTTTTGAGAGACAATAACTGCCAGTCGTGTTTGTCGCTATTCAGTTAATCTGCTAATCTTTTCTGAGTCAACGCATGCGCTAATGTATAAATAATATTCATTGCTGTAAACCGCTAAACTACGACTTGTTCGGTCATTTGTGCTAACATGTCAGGCATAGCCTATTTAATGTTAATGACTTGCACTGCAGGACCGATGCGATTACGCGTGACTAACTTGTTCCCGATAATACTCCGTTTACACGAAGAAGCTGGCTCGACGAGCGCACAACAGGCGACGTCGTGCACTCTCGTCGTGCGCTCATTCAGCCAGTCATGTAAACGGGGTATAATTGACATTATTTAGTTCAGTTACTTTCTTTTGTCTGATTGGTGATTGGTACGATAGTTATATTCGTTGGTGTAGATGCGCTGAATAACTTTGACGGAGGATACCGGACGGTGGTTGGTGCTAACGCTACAGCCGGTATCTTTGTCACCTTCCCTCAGCCGTATCTCACTACAATCGGTGGCTTCGCAGACCAAGTACGTGCAACTTTTTCCATAATAGTGTTCTCCGGCCACTAGTGTCCAGGAATTCATCGGCATTTGCTTGTCTTAGTAGTTTTTAATGTTATTTTTCTTTTTTGTTTGGCGTAGTGGACTAACCCGCCATTTTTGGAGTCACGACGTGTTTATGTCCTCCTCTGTCGCTTTTCAGTCAGAGTGTTTGCCTGTTGCTGTGTGCGCAGGTTTACGCCACGATGATGCTGCTGCTGTTCTGTATGGCACTGACAGATAGTAACAATTCAGCGCCGACGTCAAACTTCATGCCGATCTTCGTCGGTCTTACCGTCGCCGCCATAGGCATGACGTTCAGTATGAACGCCGGTTGTGCGATGAACCCGGCGCGTGACCTCTCGCCAAGAATCTTTACTGCCATAGCCGGCTGGGGCACTGAAGTTTTCACGTAGGTGGCCTCTGTATACTTGTAGCTGTATGTAATGTACGTTGTAGTATTTCTGTTGATTTGTACAGCAGCAGATGCGCCCCAACGGCGCCTTGGTGTATAAAAGACGCAGTAAAACAGCAACGTTAAGCAAGGGTGTCAATCCATTCCTGGGGACTGGGGGAGGGGGTCCCCAATATTCGGGCATGTCTTGTTGTGTAGCTAAGTGCCAAGGTAGCTATATGAATGTTCCATTCCTTTCACTGAAAGTCATATCAGGCGGAAAACAGAAAAAATGCCAAAAAATATCGCTTGTTTGCGACACTATCGGAGGCTAAGTTAAGACTTGGAACGATATGTCGGACGACGTGATATTCTGTCAGGCCGAAACTAACATACTGTGAACGCTGTTCCATGGGCATGTAAAAGGGGACGCGTTCAATTGAAATTCAAAAGTGTTGTATTTTCATAGCTATGCGGACGGCCGCATCTTATGTCGATAGTCTATAGCGACATCTTTGTTTGTCGTTCCAGTTAATTGTTGGTCGTGATGTGTATGGTTGGCAGGGCGTACAACTGCTGGAGCTGGGTGCCTGTGGTGGGTCCACTCATAGGAGGCGTGCTCGGTGCGCTCATCTACATGGCAGGAGTAGGTGCACATGTACCGCAGCATCGTCTTGCACAGCCGGACAGCAAGTGATCGGCGTCCGCCCAGCGCACGTCACCATAACAATAGCAGTGACGCTGGATCAAACCCATGGCCGCATTAGGGGGTCTGTTTCGAAAACAAAACGACGCAGAAAAGTGCAAAATTGGTGAGAACGTTCCCCGAGGCAGAACGTAACCGGTGTGCCGATTTTTCGTTCAAAAGGTCAAAGGTCAGGATTAGGATTTAGGGTTGGGGTTGTGCAGTTGTGCAGCTCTATGTATGCTGACGGCCACGCAGTATGTTGGCACTCGGCCGACGTATAGGTCTAATGCATAAAATATGCATGCTTAATTATTTTCTAGTAACTTTTAGAACTGCACATTGCACAACTAGCTCGGTCGTCGCAGTCAGCTTGATTCTAGAGCAAAAGACAAGAATCACCACCGCATAATCATAAATTATAGTTCTATTCTACAGTTAAATTTCACTCGGCTACTATAATTATGTTTGCCGTCAGTGGCGGCGCAAAGTCATTTCGAGGTCAGAAAATCGAAAATCCTCAAACCAGGTTAGGTCACCCGGAGTCCCGGATGCCGCAAAAGGTTCGCCTGACCTCAATCATTTAAGCAAGTTCTTACTTCTAGATTGCATCTGGTGGGGTGTTGATTTTTCCTGCCTTTCCCTCTGCTCCCTTTTTCCTTCCCTTCTTTCGTTTTCTTTTTCTTTCCGTTTTCTTTTCCTTCCCCCTCTGTTTTCCAGTCTTCTTTCTATCTTTTCCTTCTCTTTCTTTTTTTAAAAATCAAGCTAAGAGGTTTTTACGAAGCTCCGCCACTGTGTGCCATTTGCCCATTTGTTGAAATTGTCAAATTGCAACCACCACGAATTACACCGAAATTGTCATGCTTGGTAAATGAAATACTATTGCAATCTGTCGCAAAAGTTGTGAAATGTTTTCAATTCTTGTTAGGCGTAATTAAGTCGTGTTCGTCAATCAGTTTCAAACAATGTTCATTTCCACGAGAAAGTTAGTTTCACAAAGTTCGACAATCAGTTTCACCATCGCGTGTCAAGTCTTGTATCAAGATGGATAGGAGACAAACAGACAATTATTAAAAAAGAAGACAGACAGTCGGTCGTTCACTATCTCACTAAAGAAAGTCAGACAGACAATCTCTACCTCTGTGATGTTAACGAAATCTCTACCTCTATGATGTTAACGAAAGCAAAGTTTCTTATCGACGTTTCTTATCGCACGACGTACATGTACGGACAGACGGTCACTACAGACAGATACAATGCTCAAAACGGTCTAACGTTTAACGTTTAACGTTCGAAGCGGTCAAACGATCAAAACTTAAATTCGAAACTAAAACCAAAGTTCTTTACAATTAGTTTTACCAACCGTAAGTTTCACAAAAATTCTACGATTAGGTTTCACAAAAGTTAGTTTCCTCAAAGTCACTTTCCCTAGAAGTCAGTTTTCACACAGTCAGTTTCCACAATTGGTCAGTTTCCCCGAAAGTCAGTTTCCCTAGAGAATCAGCTTCCACAAAATGTCAGTTTCCCTAAAAGGTCAGTTTCTCTAAATAGTTATAGCTTCCCCGAAACTAGAAACTAGCAGTCAGTTTCTCGATACAGTCAGTTTCTCTAGAAAGTTAATTTCCCCAAAAAATTGATAAGAAACCCGACAAAAATTATAACCATACCCCAATGTTGCAGAGAGACTTGGAGTTTTATCTATCGAAAAAGAATTAAGCGTTTTGACGATTAAAAGGAGAAATTAATTAAGAAAGAAGACCATGTCGCCGTTCGCGCATGTCGAATGAATAGACCTACCGTTAACGGCAAACGAACGCTTTATAAAAACTAGAGAAGAACGTGTTAAAAATTAGTTATTTATGACAAAAATAAAAATAAAATAGAATAATGAATTAACTAAAAGAAAGAGTAAAAACCAGAGTACAAATTGGTCGTGACAGAATTCGACGATTTGAAGAAGTAAAGAAGAAATAAAAGAAAAAGGAAGAAAAAGACATACAGTGTACTCGCCGCAACGATAGCGATTAACGTACGGGCAGTTACGTGACGGGAATTTTCATTTACGTCACAAACCATATAGGCCTAGCTGCACGAATTGGAGAACTTGTCAACTTAGAGCTACGACGTTATTGATTGTCTGCAATACGGGCCTACGTACAGCTGCAGTTGAGTTACATGTAGTTACAGCGAAAATCAACAACTTTGCACTAAGGCGTCGTTTTTGACCCAATTTTACACCACGAGTAGCCTATTACGGACAGAGAGATTAATGATCACAATGATTTGAATTGCAAGCTATGATGCATTATGCTGATTAACTCACCGCACAAATTTGACAAAATGTGCAAATTTACATTATTAATTTAATTGAATGATAAATAACAAAAAAACCAGCTGTCGCTAGGGAAGGCCGACCTATGTCCGATGGCCAACATATCCGACTTCTGGTTGCTGAAATCAAGCGATTCTTGAGAGGTGACTCCAGTTTTTGCTGTCGAACGCTACAATCAACGCTAGTATAACAGACGTCATTTCGCCAGGCGTTATATCGTAGGCCTATTAATTAAAATTGCGGCCAAACCAAATGCTGCAAATTTGGTTACTGTATGATTTCTGCTTTTTGATGTGTGCATATATTGTGGCTAAACCGTACGTACCGACATACGGTTTAGCCACAATATATGCACACACGAAAAAAAGTAGAAATCGTTAACCAACCACTCAGTATACATAATTTGAAAGTGTGTTCGGGGAGAGAGATTTCAAATTATCAGGTAAATAATTCCATACTTCTTTTATATGTAATTAATCTTTTTCCAAACTAAAACTAAATTGACCTAACATGTAAATTGTTCTGTACCTTCGTATTATAATTATAAACGAGACTATTTTCAGTGAAGTAAGTTGCAAAAATGTCAGGTAGATTTTGTTTGTGGTGAATAAATTTATGTACAAAGAGCAGAATTTTATATGCATGCATGTCTGTTACTGGTAATGTATTATAATACTTGTATAATTTTATGCTATGCGGTTGAGAAAACAGTTGGGCCTTTGGGGGTTTAACCCCCCAATTGCCTCCCTCCTCCGGCAACTCGAACACTGTCTATGCTACGTAGTGTACGTACTTCGTATTTAATTAAAAACAAATACTCAAAACAGGCTTAACTAGACATACGATATATTTAACCACAAAATATAATTTGCTTAGCTGATACTGATAAAATAGTTTTTGATTTTAATTAACAGTTGTCTGCAGGAGGTATGGAAACTAAAAGTTGGAACTTGGAATTTGGAGACAGGCTTCAGAGTTTCGGTCCTTACCGAGTTTTAGACAAGAGCCACAAGTCGGCCATTTTTACCGGCGTTGTTGGCTGTAGGTTGTTATTTTGTTATTGTACACGCATTTCAGTGGATACATTACTGTATTTCAGTTTATTACTGCTGCATATAAGCAGTGATCGTTGTCGTGTTAATTGGATCCTATAGCGTGAATGATTACACGTATATAGCGCTAGAGCACAGTGCGCTCGGCGTGTTCATGCCGCACGCCTGATATTGGCAGTTTCTTTGCCGGTGTCATGGGCTCATCTTACCGCCGAGCTGAGTTTACCACATAGTACTACTGCACATGCGCGACCTACTTATTTATCACGGTGTGCTGAGTTTACCGGGTTGAGTGTGAAACGGGTGAAACCTGAGTGGGTGAAACCTGAGTATATGGTAATTTGGGTGCGAGGGTGCGACGAAACACCGCACCGGTATCACCGACCGCACCGGCAGGAAATTACGGCACCGGCGCCCAAAACGACCACTAACCCTAGCCCTAACCCTAAGACAGCGTCCAATCGTCTGCAGCTGCCACCATGCTCGAAGTGGTTGTTTCAGGCGCCGGTGCGGTGATCTGATGCTGGTGCGGTAGGAATTGCTGCCGGTGCGGTCGGTGAGGCCGGTGCGGTGTTTTGTCACACCGGTACGCACGATGCTACAGTGGTGGAAAATCCGCCATGATAAGTGCCGTCCATTTGCTTGAGTGGCGGAATTTCCAGCCTGCAAAAAATGCTGCGGCTGCGGAAATACTGACCAAATACCAGACACGATGGCACCAGACGAACTGCTCGACCTTGGCCGTAGCCTCACCGGTCGGCAGTCCAGCCAAGCAGCTCAAGCTAGGAACTGTCATTGGATAGTTGCTTAGCAAGTTTTGTCATCTGCCTGCATCAACCTCAATATCTAAACCATACTGAACAGTAATATATGGTGTCCACTATTGCTGTGTGTAATTTATGTGGTGCTGAAGTTTTGTAACTGCATGCAGCCTAAATGACCGTAAGAAAGAATAGCGTCTGGTGTCTGCATGCTGTTTTGCTGCATAGTGTATGTTTGCACAGTGTTGCTGTTGCTAACTAAGATTATGTTGCTGTGGCCTTTTAGGAAGGAACCATGGCCGATGCTGGGGAATTTGAAAGCACAGCATCCGGTGCATCAGATAGGTACCCAATGCAGTGCTCAGCTCTTCGTAAGAATGGCTTTGTCATTCTGAAGGGCAAAGCATGCAAGATTGTCGACATGTCTACATCTAAGACTGGCAAGCATGGACATGCCAAGGTTTTATCTTCAACTATATTTACTAGCTGATTGTTTTTGTTTTCATGTTCTAAATATGACAGCATTGATTACAGTAAATGATAGTGTACATTGAGGCTGTGCAAATTTATGGTTTCGCGTATGATTTGGGCGATTTGTTATTTTTGGATCTATCTATAATTTTTCTTAATTTGAACTGAAATACACATATTCTTAGTCAATAGTTAAGATCATCTTTTTAAGTACAGTGAGCGAACCTTGTTTGATAATCAAATGTAAAATGTAGTTAACACAGAAGGTGAAATGATGGACTGATTATGTTTTGAAAGTTGTGGAGTTATGGTCAAGATTGTTAATTACCGGGTAGTCAGATGCGCAGAACTTACTATTATGTCTCCTGAACTTTTTGGTAGATTTTGCGAAAGTAATATTGCATATTTTTCATACCAAGGTAAGACGAGCTGGTGAGGCTTTCAAGATCATGGGCTCTTAGTTAAGGTTACTGCAGGGTCAGATATCTGAGTGAGTTATTGTAATGTGCAGAGGCATCTACACAAACATTAGGGTTAGAACGATACCAGAGAAGCTACCCAATACCCAATACCCGATAGTATTGGGTCATACTGATACCAATACCCAATACCAATACCGATACCCGTCAGATCATCAGCCTCCCGCCACGTGTTGCCGCACTGTCGGGGCTAGACACTGTGTTAATCTAATGAGTAATGTAATCTGTTTGCGTTGTTTTGCTCTCTCTGTCCATTGCCTCTCAGCCTATGCGTGCTGTGGTGTATGCTGTGCCAGGAGTAAGACAGCCACATTTGATCCTCACTGCCATATACAGTACTAGACTACATTATATTCTGCCTTTTAAAATTTCCATGCAGTTCCCCCTCAAGTGTGAACAAACAGTAATACCCTGGGAAAGTGTTAATACTGGCTGAAGGCTCCACCTGACCACCCACATGCTGTGGCAGCATGTCTTGCCCTCCCTTCCCCACACTCAATGGAGGGTGTGCCTGGACAGACACGGTGACCCATTGTGTGTGGTATTACAATGATTTATATACTTCTTTTATGTCTCTTGTGCTAAATTTTATGTACATAGGCTATTAGGCCTACAATACCGTGGATTGTGCTCAAATCAATGACTGATTGATATAAACGTAAGTAAGTAAATAAAACGTGAATTTATATAGCGCACTATGTTTAAAATTAACCTCTAATGCGCTCTAATACAACTAAAACCAGCAGTTTTTGTACTATAGTTAAATCTACCACGACGCTTATTCGTTACCACACGTCATAGGTCTAATAGCGATTTACTGTAATGTCTTCTCCATGCAGCAGCGGTGATATAATCGCAACAGCCGTCAACCAGGAGCTTTGAACGCCGTATAATGAGGTACATAAACCGTCACACAATCGCGTGTGCTTTTTGGCGCCAGTAACCTTTACGGCAGTGCACTGGTGACAGGAGAAACCGCCAGGCACGGCTGGCGGCTGGCGACGTCGCCCACTGCGCTAATTGCCACACGTAGACTGGTCGGTTACTGAAATTAGGCCTAGAGAGTGAGACGGCGTGGCGGTGGAGAGGGGATACCCGGTAATCCTTTCTATCTGTTACAAACGTTCTACAGGTGTACTTCCCCCTCGCCCGCCGCGTGTCGCTCTTCCTGCCACTGTTGTTTGCTAGCAAATCGAGACAATTATGTTGCATAGTGGCCGCCGCCTGCTGCCGACTGCTGTTTGATTGCGGCTTAGACAGCAGACAGCGGCGGGCGGCATGAGCGGATATCGGTAATCGGGTTTCACAGTCAAAAAAATATCGCCCAATACCCGATCCACCCCAATACCGGCCAGTATTGGCCAATACCCGGTACCCCAATACCAGTATCGTTCGAACCCTAACAAACATTCAACACCTGGATACAAACAGTGTATAGTTTGTTATTATTTTTGGTTGTCATGCTGTATGTCATTTGTATACTGTAGGTTCATCTAGTTGGTCTGGATATTTTTACTGGCAAAAAGTATGAAGACATCTGTCCATCGACACACAGTATGCAGGTCCCAAATGTTGATCGCACAGAGTACGAGGTATAATGGCATGCAGCTTGATCTTATAGCAAATGCAGTTCATACAGTAGCAATTTTATGGGTGCAGGATCGCAGTCTGTTGTCAGAGACTCCCTGTCCTCCAATAGACAGCATTATCACATTGATGACTGTCTGGAGGATAACGGGGAAGATTATTAGAACTATTGTTATTGTTAATTATATATGCACATGACACACATACAGTGGAGTTTTTGCAATTTTAGGTTTAACTCGTTTTTTTGTGTTTTGTGTTTCTGTAAAGGTTAAACTTTCTGTTTCTTTATTGTAAAGGTTGAACTTACCGTTCCATTATTATGTGTTCGTGTGCATTCTGCCTGCAAAGGCCGTCCTCGAAATGGCCTATACTGTGTTGAGTGGGATGTTAAACCATACTCACACTCACTTATATTATAATTATATATGCACATGACACACATACAGTGGAGTTTTTGCAATTTTAGGTTTAACTCGTTTTTTTGTGTTTTGTGTTTCTGTAAAGGTTAAACTTTCTGTTTCTTTATTGTAAAGGTTGAACTTACCGTTCCATTATTATGTGTTCGTGTGCATTCTGCCTGCAAAGGCCGTCCTCGAAATGACCTATGCTGTGTTGGGTGGGATGTTAAACCATACTCACACTCACTTTACTAGAGCTTGCCCTGTATTGTTCAGTATATCACTTGTTTGGCAGTTTTCATCATTGCTCAGTATGTGTGCCAAAAACCAGTTGTTCTTTTCTTAGTTGACCCAGTGTTAAGGGCTCTGGGTGATTTCTTTTTTCGTGACTGTTTATTAGCTATTGTGTCCATGACTTTAGTGCTCAGACATATTGCACAGTTGACAAAGGGCCGGTTGTCGCTGCAGGTGGTTGACCTGTCTGAGGACAACTTCTTTTCACTGATTGGTGATGACTGCGGCACACGTGATGATCTCAAGCTGACAGATAACTGTAATCCAACCTCAGCCGAGGCCGTGCGTGAACTGCTGAAGACTGCTGAGGCCAACGGCGAACGTGTCGTTGTATGTATTTTTAACTGCATACTGATACATTACATTAATTAGCTGACTTACTGTTGGCTTAATATTAGGGTTGTGAAGACCGGCCATTCACTTTGACCAGTTGACCGTCAACAGAAGGACCGGTTAACCATGTCAAGCAGGCGCTGCTTTGCTAGGAGAGCGGGCAAGACAGACTCAGGTGCCCTCTAATGACACAAAGTGCAAGGCCTGGACAACTTGACAGCATAGGATGGCATGTGTGTGTTAAGAACTGACTGACAGACGGTTGTGAAAGCGTTGGCCACGGACATGGCTGGGTGGATGAGCGAGCTACAGCGTCCATCTATGTTGATCATGCGCAGACAGTTAATTCACAGTGGCTGACGGGGAGGACAAGCTATATAGCATTAGCAGCACTAACCTATGTGGGCACGTAATAGTCTGCCACTCACCTTTTCCATTAGAGCGCATTAGAGATCTTTTTGAGTATGCGCTATATAAATTTACACTTTACTTACTTACTTACTTACTTTTCCAATAGCCTACCCCACCCATTGTATCACTAATGCTGCCGGTGTAGTAAACACTGCTTCACTGTCTGGCACTAATTAGCAACTCACTCACGGTCTCTTCCATTCATTCAAAGGTGTCAAGCCTTGCTTTCCCCTCTCACTCGGGGTGTACAGTGTCGCCGACGATCTCAGCTTTGATCACAGTTGATAACACATGCAGGCTGGTGGTCGAGAAGAGTCCTGAGCCCTAGTCTATTATTGCGGTTAACCAGACCGACACATTCAGGTGGTCACAGTTAACCATTAACAATCATACTTAATATAAGCCTACAGTGCAGTGCGCAAGCCTGGCCCTAACCTTTGACTTTTTGTGTTGAAAATTGGTACACTGGTCACTCCTGCCCTGTGAAATGTTTGCAGTAATTTTGGGTTCTCGAGAGTGGGACAGATAGCCGAATGAGCAAGACCCATAATGCAATATTAGCATGGCTGCATGATAATGCATAGCAAATGTTAACTTAGTTGTGATTAGTTGTGAATTAAATTTAAACCGTGTTTATGTACTAGACTTTCAGTGGGACACAGAGGTGTAAATTGTATATGTGCTTGCTGGGGGATCAGGTTAGTGCAACGACACCACCCTATCATCTCCTCACTGATCATCTCACTTTTCACTTGCCACCTAGCAGAACTAAGTTCTGTTATTACAGGACCATTAAAGTCTGCATTATTGGTGACGTTTCGCTGTAGTGTAAACTTCATGCAAAAGTATGTTCTATCGATTGGGAATGCCGACAGTCAGAAATGTCGAAATGTTGGCTGATGTCTGTTCAAGTTGGGTGACTACTTGGGTGATTATAATAAGGAAGATTTTCAGATTTTTCAGAAGATGCCTTATAAAACTTTGAGCTTGAAACTTTGCATGTGTGTAGAGATAGGCAGTTGATGTCCATTTTCAGCTACTTTTGTTGAAAGCTGCAAACGACCAGTATTCATCTTTCTTACATAAATATTTGTAGCATGGCTAATTAATATAAATAATTGGCCATCTGTATTTTAAATGTGTGTCATTTGTGACAGGCTACGGTGTGGAAGGCCCTTGGTGAAGAAGTGGTGAAAGAGTTGAAAGCTGGCAAAGCTAACTAAGCCGAACTGTTGACGATGTGATCCAAATGTTGATACTTCGTGGTGTTGCGGAGAGCACAGATCTGCCACCACACCCACCAACTTGTTAAATTCCTCGCCTATGTTGTAGGGAATTAATCGGACTCACGTACAGATCCGTCGTGCGCTGGTATTTGTACGATAGCTGCAAGGTTTTTAGTCCAGCACTTGCTTTGTCGACTAAGGACTTGTGCGCTTGTGTCTCAAAAAAACATCCGGACATTTTCGATTTTAATGTGAACAAAAATTATCAATTTATCAGATTCTCATAATTTTTGGTGTGAATATTCCTGTCACAGCTTGCTATCAAATGACCATTTAGTTTTTTTACCTTGCCCAGTGTCTGCTTCTGCACTACCTAGGGAAAGAAAAACAAGCGAAATATGTGTTGAAATATACAAAAAACATCCCCAACATTATTGACCCTTACTTGAAGCACAATTATTAGATTTCAATAATTTTTGGCACAAAGACACAACTGGCTATTAAATTACTGTTTAAGTTCCCACCTCACCCAAATACTTTTTCTGCACTACTTGGGAAAACAGACCAAGCAAGATATGTGTTGAACTGAATGAAAAAACGTCAGTAAATTTAGTCTGTCCATATCTGTGCTGGTGTGGCCCTCAAGAGCCAGTCGATTACAAGGTTTAACTGTCATGCAGCTGTGTGTCTACCAAATGACATTCAGGAATGTTTATAAATTTGTTCAAGAAGCAACTGGTGAAGTCTGGTGCATAGCATTATCGATATTGCTGTCAATGAATGAAAATATCATCTCCATGCCTGTGTTTGCACAATGGGCCATCATTTCGATCAGTTTTATTGCAGGCAGCTGAAAAACAAAACAGTTGGATAAAGTGTCAGCTAAAGTGTCAAAAATGTGTTTTTTGTGTTATTCAGATTAAGTAATAATATTACTTTAGGTAAAAATACAATATTTCGTTGTGCTGATTTCCCCAGGTAGTGCAGAAACAGACGGGTTAGGTGGGAAACTTCATGATGATTTGATGTCCAGTTGTCTCAGGAATATTTTTATAAAAAATTATTAAAATCTGATTATTCTTGTTAAAGTTATAATCGAAAATGTTTGGAATGTTTTTTTTTTTTGAGACACAGTGTACTAACGTACCGGAATAGTGTAACTGCTTCTATAAATGGTACTCAACTTGTTCATTTGTTGCTGTGTTGTTGCCACGTGCAAGGTATTATGAACTTTGCAGCGATTGCATTATTTTTTTAAAAAGCACTAGCATTTTTGTGAATACCTTATGGGATATCAGTTTGTTTGAGTATTGATTATGAGTAAATTTTGATGTTTGCGTCCATTAGTGAAGTCAATTCATAGAATGATGAATTGAGGCTGTATAGTCTCTAGAATCATTACCTTTAATTCCAGTTATGGTTCAAAGACCATGACATCTTTGCCTGGTTTCATCATTATCACAGGCTGAACGGTAGTTCAAGCCCTGTGTTAACGGCGACTTCTCGTATGGGAAAGCCAAAAATTCGACCCCCACAGAATCAAAACCCCTTATCTGATTGAGATAAAATTTGGCACCGTTGATTACGTCAGCGAGATGACCCCTCAAGCAAAATTTCATGTAAATCCCTCCAAGGGGGGCTTCCCCGCAAATAGGTGAAATATACGCAAAATTTTTTGTAGCCATATACCTTTTTTTCAGAAACTCACCTACAGGTCAGACCCTTCGGCGGATTTTTGCGTGCAATGGCTCAAACGACGCGGTCTTGCGCAAGGATGTGCCTATTGGGGGTTAAAAAATTTGAAATTAATATTTAACGTATTTATTCGCAAAAATCAAAAAAATTACAATGGCGCCTATGGGAAAAATTAAGCAGTTCTTTAAACGGTCATAACTTTGGCTGTGTATAAGATAGAGTCGTAATTTTTGGTTCTAGGGTATGGTTTTCGGAGATGGCCAATCTAACGGTGTTACTTAATTTTACCCCGGACCCTCCCTGGTTGCCATGGCAACGAAATTTGGGACAAAGTGGGCTATAACTCAGCTTGTATAAGACATTTTTGCGCCTATAGGGGAATTTTCGAGGATGGGCCATCGAATGCTGCCAATCGCATTTTTCCCCGACCGACCCTGGTTGCCATGGCAACGAAATTTGGGACAAAATTGGCTATAACTTGGTCTGTGTAAGAGATATCTGCGAGATTTTTGCGTCTATAGGGGGGTTTTCGGGGATGGGCCATCGAATGCTGCCAATCGCATTTTCCGCCGACCGACCCCCGTTGCCATCGCAATGAAATGTGGGACAAAATTGGCTATAACTCGATCTGTGTAAGAGACATCTGCGAGATTTTTGCATCTATAAGGGAGTTTTCAGAGATGCGCCATCGAATGCTGCCAGTCGCATTTTTCCCCGACCGACCCTCGTTGCCATGGCAACGAAATTTGGGACACAATTGGCTATAACGCAGTCTGTGTAAGAGATATCTGCAAGATTTTTGTGTCTATATGGGGGTTTTCGGGGATGGGTCAGCGAATGCTGCCAATCAGATTTTACCCCGACTGACCCTCGTTGCAATTGGAACGAAATTTGGGACAAAATGGGTTATAACTCGACATGTACGAGATATCTCCGAGATTCTTGCATCTAACAAGGGGTTTTGAGGGTGAAGCAAATAAATAATAACGAGTGTGGTCATGCTATTAGGTAGTAAGTAACCATTATAAGTGGCTTGGTTACTGTAAGAAATATCTGATGCGCAATATCTTTGTAACTGATCACCAGTATGAAAACAGTATTTTAGTACTAAAACAGCAAATATAAATGTACAAAACATCAGTTTATACACTTGTTAACGGCAACATTTAAGGACTTGCACATCGAAAACAGCAAAAATTACAAAAGGTGATATTA
>Ga0209367_1007038_pt1 | contig 15525 bp, 13 predicted proteins | sample WorMetLIZISLAND2_FD_187412 | JGI IMG/M metagenome (GOLD analysis project Ga0209367, IMG submission 187412) | Marine gutless worms symbiont microbial communities from Max Planck institute for Marine Microbiology, Germany - Olavius geniculatus... ... | reverse complement strand
CTGGCAAGCACCACTAAGAGTGCGTAGCGCCGAACGTAGACATCAATCTCCAGAGTGGACGGTTCTGAGCCAGGTCAACTGCGTCGTCCATATTGAGGTCGCTGGATTTCAGATCCTGCTGAATGGTTTTCATCCATGTGATACGAGGACGTCCCAGTGGTCTCCTCCAGTTTCCTGCGGGGGAAGCTGTTAAGAAAATCGCACAAAATCATCAAAATCCTCCATTTTCTAGGTTCAAGGTAATGCAAGGTTATCGATGTTGATACCATTAACATGCACGTCGCCACTGCTTGTTATGATAATATAGCCAAATTTTGCCCCAAAACCAGGTAATTCAGCGCCATCTTACCTTAGGTTACTGCTAACAACTTTAAGCCTTCCTATAAAATCTGAGTTCCATTTTATAAACTCTAACACCTATTCCTAAAAATACTCAGTCCTTTCCTCTTTCGGTAGCCATCAACATCATAGTAATCGGTGTGGTAGTTATTGAGATATAGCCAAAAAAACCCCTAACCTTTTCTTATCCCTTTTTCTATAACTACAGCAAGTCCCCCAATTACATAAAGGTGCCCACGTATAACGATTGCAGATGATCGATCTCATATTTTTTCATAAAGTTTCCATAAAAACTATGCATCACCAAAATCTCTATTTGTCGCATTAACGAATGCAATATTTGGTATTTCTCGCCGTTCGTTCTAATTCATGTACTTTGACGACATGTGCAATATTCGTCTGATGTCGTGTACGGGGGCCACACCCCTTTTCGACTTACTTAGTCAAAATTCACATTTTCCACTAAGTCTGGATATGTGAATCTTGTCCCGATGGAAAGCTTGTTGGATAAGGATTCTAGCGGACCAAACTGTTTTCAAATCCGTTCAGTAGTTTAGCTAAAAATTGGAGTGTTCACGCTAAGTTAATGTACGCTCCATCTCCATTGAATAACGAGTTAGTCACGTGGCGCCATCTCGCAAACGCTTTTACGCTGGGTGCACTACTCAGGGTTGCACATGCCCTTCTTTCTCTCCCTCATTCGAGGCGACCCCATTCACCCAGTGGCATGAAATTTTGTCACAAAATACTAGAGACTCTAGGCTATCATGTGGTGAAAACCCAAAGTCTCTATCTCACCTAGTCTTAGAACGGTACCGGGTTGTGACACCAAGACAGATGGACGGACGGACAGAATTACCATAGCTAATACGCGCTATAGCTCTTGCGCGTAAAAACCTCCAATGCTGTAAATTTTATTTCAGAATCCATTCATAACTTGCTGCAAACTGTCGATCAATACCCTGACTCATAATAATAAAGAATCATTGATGATGATCCAGAATCCACGGAAGACTGTTGTGGCTAACCACATCCTTCCTGTGGCATAGCACTGCCTAACCATGCAAATATTCACCAAAACCGTACACAGCTTTTTCAGCTATGATGGACCCAGAACAAAAGAACAGGAAATCGCGCAACAACTGCTTGCCATTCTTAGAAATCAAAACTGTACTCAAGTATTCGTACAAAATATCTGTTCAACTTAAAGGACATGTTCTGTAGTGTATACAATAACAAATATTCTGTTTACCAATTCACAAATCCAAGTTACATGTACACCAATTATAGTAGCTGGCTACTTAGTTACTTATTAAATAACTATGTGAATAGTCATTAAAGTACTCATCATGTATTCAAACAAAAAAAATTCTCAGACAGCACAGCTCTAATCAAAATACTGATACACTCACACTGCAGTGTGTAGTGTGATGTCGTCCTTGGAGTAACCAATAGCAAAGTTGTTCTGTGTGACTTTCGACTTGACCGTATCAAACACCGTCTGATAGCCGGCCAACCAGCCGTTGTAACTGCACAACATGTATACAACGTAAAAATATGCTGAACCAATGCTGACATATTACGTAGCCATCCTTTACCTTTACCTTTCCTGCGGGGGGAGTGACTGCAAAAGCAGCCACCCAATGCCGAGGCCACTGCAAGGTGAGTGCACAACCCCGACAGACCAAAACATTTAGAATCAAGCATACATTGGATTTGAAATCAGCACCCCTTAGCATCACTAAAAGCATCAGCAACTGTTACACTTACTCAATTTAACAGCACACAGCTTCAGATATTAAAGCATAATTACTGTTTGTCGAGTTTACCACGTACTCACTGTCATAAAAAAAACTACATCAAACACTGAGTTTGTGCTCACTGATAGTACTTACTAGAAAATATTTGCTAGACCAAATGTATTCAAGACCAGCCCTAGCAGACAGTTCATGCAACATAAGACGTAAGGTTAAACCTATCACAGCAGCAACATAATTACGATCCAAAGCAAGCTGTCCAATACCCAATACTCGATATTATCGGTCCAATTTTTCAACAAATGTATATAAATACTACAGCACTAGCTTACCCATAAAAAGCTGGCATCAAGAGTATCAGTATCGGTATGACAGCTAATAAAAATATCACCCAGTACTCCATACTACCCAATACTAGCAAATTTTGGGCAAAACCCAAAACCAGTATCATTCTAACCCTATATAATAGCACAAAATGTCACACATGCCCCAAATATTGTATTATATCATACTTAACAATTTTCTCAGTAATAAGTTTAACACAATTTACACCATCTAATTTTATCAAATACTTTTTTCTACCTAATTCATATGGTGTTTTCGCAACACATTTTTCACATCAATTTCGCTCAAATGCCAGTAAATTCCAACTAATGTCAAATTCCATAAGATTTATGGGGTGTTTACACGATCCAGCAAACGTCCAGCTTCATTATAACATATGGCAGCAAACGTCCAGCAGACGTCCAGCAATTCATGTGTATTTTGAATACATTTGCTGGAAGTTTGCTGGATCGTGTAAACACCCTACTAATAATACTACTAATAGCTCATCGCATAGAATAATAAGACCAAGGTAATATACCCAAGCACCCAGGCTCCGTGAATGACCGGGCCTGCAAAGTCAAAGTCCACGTCGATATTGCTGTGAAAGTAATCCCGCTTGTAATCCGTCTTCACTTTGCCACACTTCTTCCTACATTCCATCCAGTGAAAACAGCTTATCAACACAGAAAGACATATAAGATGGTAATTTGTCATAAAGCTGGGTTTATATATGTCTGAGCCCATAGCTGTCCAGGAACAAATGCACAGCACTTGTGAGGAAATAAACAGTTTTATTACGGTTATCGAGATCGGCATTGAAACCGCAGTTTTTTTAGCAATATCGAACCCTATCAAAACTGCAGTTTTAGGCTCTATATTAACGGTTTCGGTTTTTTTCGGTAAACGGCACAGCTCTAATGTGTGGTGCCGTGAACGTTAGGCCTAATAGTACGCCGCAGTGACGCGCAGTGACTCTTTTCGCCGGCTCCTCTCACGCTGCAGTTGTTATCAGCTGTGATCGCCGGCGGCGCTATACCTTGTGTGTGAGGGGAGGTTGAGGCTTGAATGAATGGAGTAGTGTGGCTACTAGGAAGTCGACGACTGCCACTGTCACTCAGAGAACTTGAGAGAATCAGTGTTTGCTAAATATATTCAAACTGTATTTAGTCTACCTTTATACGGCTGTATAGGTTTGAGCACTGTGCCATGAACATGCCTCCTGTGCTCAGCGTACCAATAATCTATAACATGCTCGAGGGCAGGAGTAACCTCCACAAACAATGTCTTCGATATGGTCATTGTCCTGCATCTCTCCTTGCTGATTGGCCGACCACGTCCTCACTTTCTGCACATGTCGCCCTCTCTCCCCTCCCCATCTTTTTGTCCATATCTGTCCCTGGTCTACCGGCCTGTGTAAGCCTACACGATAAACATCTACCACCCCTGGATGTTTTGCACATTATAAAATTGTGCACGACGGCAAAAACAGATGGAATTGGACCAAGAATACGACATCCATGGAAGTGAAGCATCTTAGTGGGTGAAGTGTCCTGATACGACTCGCTTAGTCCATGCAGTTTCACATCTTGCAGTCGCCGCCAGCTCAGGATCTAGTCCTATGCCCTTAAGACTACTCTCCGTGCGGCAGTAATACTGAGTACTGAGCAGGCCCCTAGATTTGTAGGAATGTAGGCCCTAGACGCAGACTCGAGCATAACCCAGTCAAACAAACAAGGTTGGTAAAATAATTTTCTATCTGTCTTATTATTATTCTTTTGTTTGTTTTACTAGTTTGAACGTAATTGTATGATTGTATTGTGTTGTGTGTTTTTATCAATATAAAGATTTGCGGTTTATTGCCTCATCAGCCTTTGAGTTTGTTAATTTATTATGTTAGCATCTAGTGATATTAAGTCGATATAGATCATTGAGGTCAAAGTCATGACACTGCTGTCAGCGTAACAGTTGTGTGTGGTGCATGGCGGGGGTTGGGTACGACATTCAATAGCATCAACCAATGTCGTGATCAATCAAGCAAGCACGTACATCAGATGTTACGAGCGTCGTTAGATAAGCGCCAATCCGATCCAAATCACGGAATCAGACTTCAGAATTAATGTACAATTAATGATGAAATACTTCTCCTTCACTAGCACACCTAACACATTCGAGGTTAATATAGTTTAACATAAATTATGATACATATTTACTTACTTACTTTGGGCCGAATTCATTTGGGTTGATGTTTATCTGCATCTGTCACAAATTTTAGTTGGCCCTTTCCTTGGTGTTGTACTTCCGGTTGTTGACGGCGTAGATTATGAATTATATTTCTCATTTTTCGCTAATCACATGCGCTTAAACTCCCATCTTTCAAAATTTTTCTTTGTTTTCCAAGTGCAAAAGTAATAGTGTTGTTAGTTTGTTTTGGTGGAGATTAAATTGGTTTTCAGATGCGACGTCTAGAATTCACGACACTGGCAGAAAATCAAAACCAACAGAAACCGTGGTTTTTTGCCCCAAACCGAAGTGAAACCGACCGACTTTGGCCAGTGGGAAAATGTAACAACACTAGAAATAAAAAAGCAAGTGAATGTATACAGTGCACAATGTCTGCAAGAGGCCCAGCTAATGCGAGATGCAACCAGCAAGATGGGGAACTAAAATGCCTAAAAGCATATGAAAGCACATCCGAGATTGTCTGAAAGAAAATGTCATTCCATATAGTATGAATGGCTAACAATAACCGACACACGTCCGGACACAAAAAGACAAATAACAAATTAAAGTCAGACTGAAAACTCATGACTTCTCCAACCTCACAGATCTTCTCTTCTTTAGTTTGTTCTCCCACGGATAAAACTCACACACCACTGACCAGCTCATGTAAGTCTATGAAGACGGTAACCTGGCAAAGCGGCTGGTGCAGGCGACTTTCAAATGCACTATAAATTCTTGCTTATTTAGTCATTCACTTAGTGTAAGCTGATAAGCTTTTTTAGATATAATTACAGCATGTACTTGCACACCCAGTCTGTGGCGCAAAGAGGGCATCAAACGACAGCTTGAGTCCATTAATCAGCTGATCTTCAATACTGATCTCTGTGCCAAGGTTATTGTCCGTGTTCCACTTCTCTACCAGTTTTAGGCCTAAGTGCACACACACATAGTTCCTCATACACTACAATGTTATCACGAATAATATCAAGGGCAAAGATACATTGAGCAAACAAGTGGTCAGACCGCTCCACTAAATCTGTGACACATGGCGGCTGGTGCAACACCAGACCAATGGTTACCGTGCATCACCGCCCCTTGGCTGGTACCAAATCATACTGCTCGGTGACTTACAGAGGCACACGTGTTTGAACTTGCACAGAGTTGTCTCACAATCAACCAAGACACATATGCTAGCGTAAGTATGACATATCATACGACATAACAGAACAATAAAGAAATGCAATTATTGACAAAAATGTACAGTCTAAAAATTACCTACTCTAATTCTATGACATTTCCTTGACAGCTGTCAAATTCCATAAGATTTTCAGGAGTTCCAGACAACTTGTTAACGTAAATAGCACCCTCATGAATTATGATACAATTCAGAAGAAAAACATTTCATGAGAGAAAGTTGTTTTTCAAAAAACATGCAAAATTCATGGACAGGGTATTTGAAAAATTCCTGGGCAAATTTAATGGGCCCTATTTCAGCATTACATCAGCGAAAACTGTCTGAACTCACAATGAATCTCAATTTGTTATGCTTAAACTATAACATGTTTCTGTCAGTTAATAAGCATCGGTAATAAACATCTGTCTGATCTAGTAATGTGATGCATTATTTCAAGTCTAAAAAATCTTTACAACAAAAACCAAATTTTTCTGAGTAATTTGGGGTAATGGCAATCACCACAAGCAAAATTTCATAACTTCCATGGCACTACTTTTTACGCATAAAATATCCTTTTTAATGCAATATATATGGTTGCCAGTTGCCACTCAAATAATGTATCAAAATACAAAACTTCTTCATGACTTTTCAGGTCCTGATTAACGAAAACTCCAAATTCAGGACTTTTTAAGACTTATCAAGACGCGCGGGAACCCTTAATATATGACACACAACACAAAATTTACAAGACCACTTACCATAATCCTTCCACTCGAATTTAGTCTCCAGAGTTCCCATGAACTTTCCCGAGTCGTGATTCGAACTTACATTAGTCTTAAACTCAATATCAGTTGACGTTTTTGTTTTCACTTCGAGCTTGTAAAAACCATAATCTGTAACATACAGTGTACAACTTCGAATTACCTGCATACAACTTGGATAGTTTAAGAAAACACCCGTCTCAATCGATGGCCTTGGAAGATAATCACTGTTACCAAAAGCAATAAACCATTTCAATGAAAGACTACTTTGGACTCTATTTCACAATTTTTTACAGATCAGCTGTCCATAATCAAAGTCAAATGCCAAAACTGTAATTAATAATCTGATAATAATCTGATAATAATTAAGTTACTCAAACTCAGTCTTACAAGAAACACTGAATTAAGCCTGCTCAGTAAGCACAGCTGATACAAACATTAAACTCATTCATTCCAATGCACAACTAATCATAAAAGTATGGCACTCACTGAAATGCTTGGTGAACAGATCATGAGCAGCTTTCCCAAGATCTTTATAGCTCGGAGGTACGGCCATTGTATTCTATTTCCAATTGCAAGTTCTACCTGCACACAGAATCACAGCGAGAAAAGTGAGCAGACTTTCAAGCTAAGACTACGTACAGTAAATAAGCAAAAAACAGCAACACAATTATACTGCATAGTGTAAGTAAATCATTGTTTCATTGCACTGTTATTAAAAACGTTGCTGTAGGGAACCGTGCTAAACTACGCATGTGAGGCCGGCGAGGCTTGCAAGACGAGTGACAGTTATACAGCTACTCTGCGGCAGTCAGCAGCTGATATGCAGACAGCAGTTGTTGGTAGCAAAATCTTACTGCAGACAGACAGCAAGCGTTGCTGAAAGTCTTCCTGGCAGAATATATAAATCCAAAATGGAATTTGGTTACTTCCAGCGACGATCACAGGGACTAACAGGATTTCTCATAAATTTGGGCAAAGAAGATGCCCAAAACTGATGCTACCCTCATTTGCAACTATCTAACTGCTTTTGTCACCTTGGCCAATGCACCCACTATCAAAACAGCTATATAGCCGTCGCCAGCCTTTGCCTGCCTTGCCGGCCTCGCCTGCATAGTTTAGATTGCTGGCTGTAGGTAATGTTCTCCACAGACAAACAACGTTAGATTAAGTCAGATTTGCCATTATCTGCTGGCAACAGCAAATAGCAGTAAATGCATTATTCAATGCTGCACTGCCTCTACATCAATATCTTTAAAAAAACGCCGCACACGGAAAGCTTTGAAGTAGGTTTAACTGAACTAAATGTAGCTGTATGTAGTAATACCAGGGCTCCCAAGAGCAAGAAGTGAAATTTCAGGACCCAATAATTACAAAATTTCAGGACAATTTCAGGACATTTTTGTTGGTTTCATAAGGCTCAAGACACAGAAAATGCACATTTTACTGTCCTCATGAACGTTATTCATTGAAGCAGATCAGTATTGCAGTCCTAAAAATGTTACTAAGGCACTGTTATGAACATAATAAGGCAAAACTGTAGTAAGTAAGTAAGTAAGCCAAAAGTACTGATAAGAGTCGTGTTAACTAAGTAAAGTATAAAATGAATGCAATGCCGTAACGACAGCATAACAAAGGTCCATATCAGGACATTCTGACCAAATGAGTAAAATTTCAGTACAATTGCTAATTTCGGGACAATTTCAGGACATCTGTTAATTTTCAGGAATTTCAGGACAACTGGAAGCCCTGTAATACTCCCACCATTTGACTGATGCACATGTTTTCCACAAAAATGGCCACACATAGTTACTATGCATATGTGTACTGTACAGTAGCTACGGGTAAAAAGTGAATTGCGGATGTGCAGATCTGCAGACGTCGCAACAGATAACGCTGTAATTAAGGTATCTGAAATCTGAGCCGTGTATAACAAGGCTAATCCGCAGTCCGCACATCTCTGGTTGCTTGAGTGACTGATTTTGAGCCGCAACAGCAACGTGCTTATACATCACGTTTTTCACGCATGTAATCAATATCTACACCGTTACAACTACATGATTAAAAATAAATAAAATTGATTATAAACCTAAAAACGTCTAATATCGAAAAAAACGTCCAGTTTATCAACAACATCGACCTTCTTCACATTCCAGTTCTTTTTACGGTATAAGCTGTTCATGTGTAGTGTAACATAACGTAACACATCCTATACAGTATTTTAGCCGACCTTACTTACTCCGGTCGCGCTTATGGGCTATGGCACGATGTTGTGTGTCCGTCTCTCTGCCCGTCTGTCGTTTTTCTGTGTTGTTTATTATGTATTTATTGTGGCTAAATGGTATTTATTACCCCAAACTGTCTGAATTCAATTAAGTCCAACCGTGGCGTTACCCTCAGTGGCGTATTTAGGATTTGGCAAAGGCGAAGCCATGACGAGCGCGCGGAGCGCGAGCCTATAACGGGGGTCTGGGGGCGGAGCCCCCAGTGGGGTCCAGGGACAGAGCCCCTGGTCGGGGGGTCGGGGGGCGAAGCCCCCCTGAAGCTGAAATACTTTTTGCTTCTTTGCTTCAATGGAAACCGCAAATTCGCCCATTTTTCAGAAATTTGAAAACGCAAAAGATCATCAAACATTGTTGAATTTTGCAATTCTTGCTGAAAAATGGCAAAAAAACGCACCTTATGATATAAAGTCGCCTGTAAAAAATTTTCATGGTCGGGCCAAAGGGGGGCATCGCACCGTGCCCCCCCTAAATACGCCACTGGTTACCCTGTGCATGTGGTACGAAATGATGCATCCCTACGATCGAGGCTACGAATCCCCGTTCCCTCACATGGGGTACTGATGTGACTGCACCCTGAAATACTTGCATTGCAAAAAATTGCCGCCAAACTACTTCAGTTAGCGGCATGGTTACTATGACGGCCTATAGGAACTTATTACCAGCGCAGCGCCATATCAAGCGGTGTCATACAAATTCACTATATACAAGTACCGTTCGCCCAAAATAAAAGTCCCTATACCCCCAAAATTCGCATGGCGCAGTCGGCCAAACTGTATCAGCGAAATGGTTAATATACCAACTAAGCTATAGACTGGCCCGGATACACAGCGACGGCACCTCGACCTCCCAGTCCACTTTCAACAGCGAAGTGTCGCCATGTGGGGGATCTTAATTACTACAACACCATCTGGCGATTAGGCAGCAAAATGCGAGTCTGAAAGGTTTTCGCAATCGAACACGGCTGCTCAGTAAAAATCGTCGAGTAGCAAACGGTGTTCTGAGTACGATCTCTCTCAGTCTTAATGTTTGCATGACTTAAGCTCACGCGTAGCCCATGCACGTACCACTACTGCGCGTCATCATTCCGGTGTTTGGTTGGTTAATTTTTTGGTCATAAAAACGCACTAAATCCTTATGTTTTCGTTTCTGACATAGTTAAGGCCAAAAATTTATGTGCCTTCGGTTGCAATATGGCTAAAATGGGGACCGGGAAAATATGTTTTTTTAAATTTTTATTTCACGATATTATATGTAGGCCTAGACCTAATATTACACAAAAACAGTCATACACAACAAAATACTGCAGCATAACAGACAAGATGCAAGCAGTTTTGTTTCAGTAAAAAATTAAAAACAAACAAAAATCTGCACCAATATTTTCGAGTCTATAATACTAATTTTAGGGACAGTCGAGCACCGATGTAAGTTTTTTAAGGGACGGACGACAGCCGCGCGGATGCACAGGAATTGGTTTAGGGCCTACGCCTTCGGTTAAATAATTATGTTTTCCGCGTTGTCTGTCTGTCCGTAAACGTGTCCCGAAAAACGTGTGCTGGCACATCCAATTAGAACAAGTAACTGATAAAAATTTCACTAAATTTTGTGATGCTATACGCCGTACCGGGGTCTAAAAGGCTCGTTTAAAAGCTGGGACACTTGGCTGAGGCGAATGAAGGACAGAATAAACGGTGACGACTCGGTGCCAGACAGTGACCTGCAAGTGGCAGTCCTTTGAGGTGATGTGGGCTGTCCAGACCGTGGAGGACACGAAGAATGTCAGGCAACTGTTGTGGACGAGTTACAGCACTTGGTTCCTTATTGGTGATCACCGATGACCGCACGCCCATCTTGAACGTTCATGGAGATTGGAGGCCACAAAGACATTGCTAGCTCTCGCTCGTAAAAAGCTATCTTAGCTAACGCGCGAGACAATACTCTAGCAGACAATATGCATTTCTCAGCAACAGTACTATAGTTGCCCGATTTTAATAATTCTTGAAGATTCTTATTCCCGACAATTCTGTAAATTGAACAGTATAGGCCTACAATATACTCACCGCACGTTAATTAGGGGCCTATTCAACAACAGTATCGTTCATTCAAAAATAATGACTATAAAATCGAAATTTACACAGAGGAATTCGCTAAAAAGAAGTCTTTTTCACTGATGAACAACTTTTTTTCTGCACCCTGCGTTAGCCATCATCTTATCACGGTGTTTGGTCTGCTGATGTCCGCCTGGAGTGGTTTGTATAGAATCAAACGTGATCTGTGATCAGGTGACTCAGATCAATCAGGTCAGAAGAAAACAAGAAAGCTTAGCTGTCGCTATGGAAGACGCGCTACAGCCTATACAGTTTATGTTGCAGAACTGATCTTTAAGGTCATCCAAAGTCAATGATTTTCATTTCATCTGAAACAGCGTTTGCGATTTCTTATTAGTGATTAATAGGAATTTTGGCCATATCTGTTATCGTTTCCGAGATACGGCCACTTATAGGTTTAGCGTAAAACCTTCCATCAAAAATTGCGACCAAAGTGCTGCAGATGGAGACTTGGTTACTATGGACAGATAAGAATTCGCCCACGCGTTATCCGATGGTACCATTGCCGACCCTCCCCTACAACTTACCGTTTAGCAACAATACATCCGTGACAGTCGGACAGACGACGACGGACGATAACCGTGCCAAAGACGCCCTACAGCATAGCTGTAGCGTGTCAATAATAACTATCGATCAGCTGGTACTGAGCAAGCACGCATTGTGTCATTTGTGTGCGGGGCGCGATCTTGAACCAAGTACCAGCCTACAGACGACGGGAACCTGTCGCAGGCTGCAGACGATAACTCTCATTACGCGCTCGTGCGTACGACGCCGTACGATCAACAAGCGACGTACGTATAAGCTTAGTACGTCGTACGTCTAGCTGCGTGAACATGACCCCGGATTTAAGACTAGTCTACCCAGCCCGTGACGCAATGCCCTGGACGCAACTGATGTTATGGGTTCCCTCTTACTGGCAAAGCCAGGATCCTTAGGTTAAAAGGGCACTCAAGGAGGGAATGTAAACAAAAGTGTTCTTTTCTCACTGAGAAATGGGTCCGAACAGGGACTGTGTCTCCTCCGTAGATTTTTTTCAATTTTTTTTTTATGTAAAATAGGTGTGTTTAGGTGCATTTTAGCACTGTTTTGAAAAAAGCAGCTTAAATCGGACACTATAGATCTATAGTTGTTGATCATTTGCGGTTTCCTGGAGTGTCCCCATGAATACGCCAGTCTTCTGTCGACTTGCGACGCGTCAGCTTAGCAAGGCCTTAGTTTTAGACAGTGTGTCGTTGGAATTATGGCTTTTGTGCCACGGCGTGCGGCGTGTGTTGCACGGCGTATAGGCCTACGTACATCGTCCAGAGTTCGGCATCTTCGGATGAATAGCCTCTATCTCAGCAACGGAGCATCCGATCCACATCGGGTTTGGAGGGAATTCGGGGTAAGCGGATCAAAAAGTCACGTGACCGATGACATCACGTGAATCAAAAGGAAAATTCGTGATCCTTTGAGGCTGCGTATCTCTATAACCGTGCAAGGTAGACGCACGGTCATCATTGATCGCGAATAGGAAACCACATTATGCCGATTCCATTCGTCACGTGGCTTTCGATCAGTCTCACCACAACATGACTTCATCTAACGTTACTTGTCTTGTACTGCTATAAGCAACCCTTTCTGTCAGACAGCGTGTCTGTGGGTGACTGCGTCTCTGCGTCCGGTGTCTGTCTGTCTGATCCCAGTCTGTCCGCAAAACTGCGATCGCCAGTAGTCGCAGGCCAAGTCGCCCATACCGGTTTGTCTATCTCTTAACCTGAATTTGCTTGAAAACATCAGAACTTTCTTGTCATGATGGTCCTGGACTGTGAGAAAAGTTCTTGAAGTGATCTTTGCAGTTCTTTTTTAACCATTTACAGTCTGCACTTTTTCAGCTAGAAACCCGTTAAAACAGGCGGCTGCATGTGTTAGAGTATTCTGTAGCATATTTGTTAGTTTTTTTTTTATTTGCGGAAATATGGAAAAATAGGTCTAACACGTGCATGAGGCACAGCATTGATAGAGCATAGTCTTCCAGTACTAGGCTTGCCGTGGATATGAAATTTCCCATCCATATCCATATCCACAGATTTTCCGTGGATATATATGGATATATCCATATCCACAGAGTACAGACGCCTTCTTTCTTCTATCTTGTTTACATGTAGCCTTTAAATTTTCGCAAAATACAGCAGTGCAAGCACGTCCATTTCACCCCTCCCCAAAAAATACATGACACAGATATTTTCTTTTTGAAATTGTTAAAAATAAATATACAGTGGAAAAATAAACACACATTTGCATTGAAACATAATTTTAGTTAAGTATTTCCTAACTTTCATGGCAATCTACATAATTTTATTGTCCTTGATTTGGCCGACCGTTAATTCGAGCCCTGGGTATGATATGTCGTCTGTCTCTCGTCTGTCTGTTCGTAACGCATGTACTGTGGCTAAACGGTAGATTGTATGGGTCGGCGATGGTACCGTTGGATTGGGTGATGGCGACTACCTATATAGGCTGTCAAAAGTAGCCATGTTTCTATATGCAGCGGTTGGCCGCAATTTTGAATGCAACGTTGCTGCCTGCAACCGTCACCCGCGTGCGCCAAATTACCGTATCGTGTCCTAATGTTGATTCTAGCGTTCGATATACCAGCGTCACTATAGCGTGTATGGGATTGTATTCACTCTAAAAATCTGCTTTTTTCCGTGACCCGAAGTTAGACGCTGGCCTTCGGATATAGACCGTACGGTCGGCCCACCCCAGCAACTGGTGAAATCTTTGTTTTTCAAGATGCAAGTTACATTCATGTACGCCTACAAGTATAAAGTGTAATCGACGCTTTTGAAGGACACTTGGTTTGTACTTCCTACTAGCATAATATATGTTATCAAACAAAAAAACGATTGTCATTTTGTTACCATTTTATAATTTAAACTAGAAAGCAGTCGTAGCCCGCAGGTACCTCCGCCAAGGCAAAGCTATTCGCCAGGTGGCGTCACCATTTTCGCTTTGCCAGCGGTTCCCTTATGCCCCCTTTAACGCAATGCTAACGAAAATTTCAAAGTGATCCAGAATCCAGGATTCCTGCCGGATCACCCCAAAATTGAATCACAGCATGGTAGTTTATGCCATGCCCGACATACCCTCAAAATTTCAGAAAGATCCGTCCATAACTTTTTGGGTTATTTTGCTAACAGACAGACAAACAGACAAACAATAACCGGCAAAAACATTACCTCCTTGGCGGAGGTAAAAATCACTAACGGATAGATCTTTTGTTGCCCAGCCAACAACATTAAAGCACGAAGATTAAGATCGGTTGCTCCTATAGCGCTAATAAATTAATTTAGGCTAACTAAATAATGATAGACTGATGTCATTGATTATTTATTCGACTCAACTGCATAAATAAACGAAAAAATGAAGAGTAAAAACGACAGACAGGGAAATATTATAAAGAGACTAAGCATATCTATTCAGTTTAATTAGCAGGTGCGCCAGCATAATATCCATGGATATATCCATGGATATCCATATCCACGGCAAGCCTGTCCAGTACCGAACGTACGTTTGTCTGCAGTTTGCAATGAGAAGTCGCACAAAAACGAGCATATTAATAATAATGTGGAGTAATATCAATCCGCCACACACGATGCCATAACATAAAACCTATATACATGACTATATAGCGAGTGAAACCTAATAGTTGAGACGACATTTCCGACACTGCACTATTAGGCTATATACAGACATTATTAGTTGTTCAACCAGAAGCGAAATACACTGATACTTATGACGTCATCGAACATGCCGTTTTCGCGGGAAGGTGGCATCTATTGAATTTCTGCAAAACGAAAAACAAAACGATTGTTGAAATATTAGCAATAACAGTCGGTTAGATTGAAAACATAAAAACAAGAAACCCAGCTGTCGCTAGGGTGGGCCAACTGTATGGCCTATATCCGAAGGCAATGTCCGACTTCCGGTTGCAAAAAGATTGCGAAATAAGCGATCTCCCATAATGACTGCAGCGACGCTGCTATATCAAACGCTAAAATCAACGCTAGGATACGATACGGTAATTCTGCGCACGTGAGTGACGGCTGCAGGCAGAAACTTTACAGTCATCATTGCGCCCAAACCGCTGCAGATAGACATGGTTACTATTGGCAGTCTATAGGAACTCGTCATCGCCCTATCCACAGGCTTGCCGTGGATATGGATATCCATGGATATATCCATGGATATATCCATGGATATATCCATGTGTGGATATCAGACTTAAGCCATCCTGTGGATATATGCGTCGTATTCTCCGTATACCATACGTGGATCATGTAGCCAACGCCACGGTTCGACTTCGAGCTAGCTCACCGCCGCAGCTGTCTCAGCTGATTCAGAGAAGTCGGCTTCGACTCTTCGGTCACGTGGCAAGGATGGACGCGTCACTTGACATCTGCAGAGCACTCAAAACGTCAGTCCGGGGTCTGCCCGTAGAGTGGAAGCGCCCTCCCGGACGCCCTCGCCACACGTGGCTACGTACCCTGGGAGCAGATCTCCAGCCTCATAATC
>Ga0209367_1007037_pt1 | contig 15529 bp, 7 predicted proteins | sample WorMetLIZISLAND2_FD_187412 | JGI IMG/M metagenome (GOLD analysis project Ga0209367, IMG submission 187412) | Marine gutless worms symbiont microbial communities from Max Planck institute for Marine Microbiology, Germany - Olavius geniculatus... ... | reverse complement strand
AGCACATTGACACACAGTCAGTGTGATGCGGGCAATATCGCCTTTTGTAATTTTTGCTGTTTTCGATGTGCAAGTCCTTAAATGTTGCCGTTAACAAGTGTATAAACTAATGTTTTGTACATTTATGTATGTAAGCGTGTTCGTCCGCATGGAGAAGTGTTGCATCCTGAGTTTGCGAAGCTCGTGCTATGAGATGTAGTGTACTATTACACGGCATGCTGTGAAATTTAAAAAGAAATATATGTATTTTACTTTTCCCGTCTCTACTTTCTTGCCAGATTGCAACCGGAAGCCCGGGGGAGGAAATTTTTCCAGGCCTAGCCACCATAACGTTTTCCGTGCGTGGCCTGCCTCCTACCGATGGCGCAATTGTCGCTGATCCCTCGGGCTTTCATCGCCGCATGCCGTGTTTCCTCGGCGCTTTGCACGCTGCTCGGTCACCGACACCCGGACGTCAGACGCGCGCCATAATTGACGTATGATAAATCCGGCACGATTCCTTCCCGTTACACGATAGATAGCAGCACTGGTATCTATGGCTGAGAGCAGTTTTGTCCGATTCTCGACAGAGGTTTGAGATCTTTAATCGCTGGTATAGATTCATTATTATAACGGCAAACAGTTACCTTATCATGTTTGTTGACAACGGCGTGACATAATTGACGTAAGTTATCCAGCAAACTTCTTTTTTCACCAGAAAATAGCATCTGCACACACTACAAAAGTAACGTTGTTGAACGACTGTCAACCTTGGCTTTCACCAGCCCTTGTTCAGCCGTGGCATAATTGACGTATCTTTTATCCTTCCATTACAAGAGGCGGCAGTTTAAGATTCGTGGTCGCTTCTAGTCCAGTTATACGATGGTAACCTACCAAGCGTATAGCCCTTCCCAACCTTGTCTAGCCCAAGCATAATTTTTTTTCCTGAGCTTATTCAAGAGAATTATTTCCCATGCGCTAAGTAATAACAGCTGGCGTATAAGCTTATCACAAAGTTATGCATTCGCCAACACAATTTTCGGCCAAACTTTGAGATCTTTGATCGCTTCTAGTTCAGTTGGACGAAAGTAAACTTTAACATTTCCCACGCTTGTCTACGCAGCGTCGTGACATAATTGACGTATTCGAAGGCAAGACGATGCAAGGCACCGTCACTGGATGTCGGTCATTACATGCAATCTGACATCACATCGCGTCACATCTGATCGTCTTTTTCATCGTTGACGCAAAAAATATTCCTGCAACAGCAAACATAAAACAAAGTGTTTGTTTCAAAAGACAGTTGCTGATGCTTGTATAAACGTAAAATTTACTCAAGATTTGTTTATTAGTTCGCCAAGCGCCAATGTTATCGTCATCTCCATAGACAACGCTGTTTGTTACATTCCACTGTATAACGGCGACGGCGGCGGCGCCAGTGTGGCACTGATTTGTCATGCCGCTGCTACGCATGTCAGTGAAGCGACATTTGACAATCAGTCACCACAGGCCGCAAAGAGCATCGTAATGTCTGCAGTGGCTATCACGCCATAGCACACAGTGTAGGCCTTAGACTACCCTGCAGTAGCAGCAACAACTACAGCAAAAAAAGAAAAGAAGAAGAATCTTAAAGTAAGTAAGTAAGAGATTAAATGAAATATCTAAAGTGCACGATGGCAGCCAGTGGCCGACTCTGAGGCACTTAGCCGAGCCGCTAAGGGGAACAGTGGGCCTGCTGGAAGCAGTGAGCTTTAAGGAGGCCTATGCAGACGTAGAACTGCAAACGTTAGAAGGGAGTAAGTTATAGTCTGTGATGCTGCGTGCTAAAACCACGGGAGGCGAAAGTTGTGCGGACACGTGGAACCGACAGTAAATTGGCGTTGGCAGAACGTAGAGAAGACTTACGCCCATCAGAACGAAAAACCATTAGAACGAAAATATTGCGTTTTAGTGAGAAAACTGTGTCTGTCTGTCGGGATTCGTTTAATTAATTTTTCGTTCTGATGGGCTGTTTCTGTAGAGAACGTGTAAGAATTAAGAGTGTGATAACTGAGAAAAAACGGCGATAAGCTGCAAGTTGAGAGGAGTTAAGAATGTTGTGTAGTTATGTCATCTCCATATAATCTGTACGTAGTAAGTAAGTAAGTAAGCAAGTAAGTAAGTAAAATGTTAACTTTATAGCGCATCAACGCCGAAAAAGCTCTAAATGCGCCGCATGCTGGGCCCTGCAGAGAGTAGCATTTAATTATAAGCGACACTGCTATAAATGTTCTGTATTAGTGGCAGATAATGAAAAATGTTTTTTTTGCAAAAATACAGTTGAACAAAAAATAACCAAAACCAAACAGAAATTTGAAGCGATTGTCGGCGAACAGAAGACATCGAATTTTGTTACCAGTCTGTTAAAAAGCTGATAAAAGACGAGGCAAAAAAGTGGATAAGCTTTTTTCCATTTTTTTGCAAAGCCAATCAACATATTATGGAGGTTACTTTGTCTCCCCTATTTCTGCAGCGCTAGGGATCTCCCAGCAGTTGTTTCTAGCCCGTTCCTTGTATTCTGTCACTACAGTATTCACGCTACCACTTCCCGTAATGTTTCCACATTATTCTGTAGGCTATCATAATGGATATTTTTAGCTGTTTCCTGCAGAAAAGACTTCTTTTTTATTGCATTCTGCTATTGTAGGCAGGTTATCGTTTTCATCGCCTCTATCTTGCTCGCTCTTGTGCCAGTTCCTTGAGATGTGGATAGTCGATGTAACCGTTTCTTGTTTTCAGTAGCCAACTCAGTAACATTTCTTTCGGTCGCCCTCTTCCTTTTCTCTCTGGCAGTCTTTTTTAAAATACTGTCCGCACAAGAGAATCATGACGCAACACAGTAGAGTAAGCTATTAAGTACGTAGGCCTTACCAAGACGTAAACGTTATCGAGCGCAGAGTTTACGTTCTTAATTACGGTACCTCTATACATGCGAGCAAACTGAAACATTAACACTGCTACCGATAACGCTTTCAACAGTTACTGTCTGTAACGTTTGAAGGAATCGTTGCAGCGTTGTGAACGCCTCCGGATAAATGCAACGCACGGATTTCATTAGTTTATCGATAGATTGAGTGCTAAGCCTCCAACGCAGTCATCAATTAGCTGGCGTAAAAGGCGTATCTTCTCTCATCGATCTGATAACAGCTTCACGCCGAAGTTTCTAGAATCACCGTTAAAGGCCATTTATCCATTTATCCAGTCACTGTTCGACTAACCCAGATCTCTGAGGTTTAGCTGTAAGCACACACTGGGTTTCTTCTGCATGGTAAATGTAAACATATATGGTACTAAAACTAATAACATACAATGCTTTGACAAATAGTTCAAAATTATGTAAGACGAAGTTAAGCAGTTTAGTATAAATAGAAGGCTTACAGAATGTGTTACATTTTGTGTTCGAAGTAAGGCAACATTTGTTTATGTATCTATAATGTGATTTACTGTAAACATGCACGAGTGGCCTAATGTGTACTTAATAAACTGTTTACTTATTTACTTACTTACTAAGTCAGCAATTAATCAATCAGTTAAAGTTGCCTCAATAGCAGACATACTTTAATGTTTATCGGGAAAAGCTCAAAAATATGTAATAGTTTGCAGGTTTGGACGGCGATGTCCGGGTATGATTTTAGCTGCAACATTATAATAAAGTTCATTTATTCGTTCTGAAGATCAGAGCCACTACATAGTTCATGGTTCTGATACGTTGTTGGCAGTTGTCGTCGTTACTAATTTTTCATCCCGATGAGGGTAGGAGGCTGAATTGAGTAAAACTCACACAGTAGGTTAGCAGTTGTCGTCGTGATTGTCGTCGTTGTCGCTGGTTCGCTTGTTTGTCGTGGTTTGTTCTCGTAGTAGTTGTTGCCGTGGTTTGGTTTTCGTCTTTCGGTCTGTTGACGTTGATCGATGACTGATGAATGCGACATCTCCGACCCTTCTCCCTATTCTTGCTGAGACTCCCTCCCCAGCAAAACCCCCACACTGTTCCCCTTCCCTCAGCTTCAGTTGATGCCAACTGTGCATGGATATAATTCCAGAAAGAGATGGGAAACATCTTAATCTTATTGACATAAGGCAGCGTCTTGCCTGATTCTTCGCATGTTTTGTTTCGTTGTGTTTCACAGCACGAGCACGATTGTATGAGACTGTAATCAGTACGTAAGCTAACTATTATTATTGTTTATCGTCAACCATTTGTGTACATTTATACTTGCTTAGGGTCGAGCCTTTGTACAAGCTGTTTCTAGTGTAACTATGTTTAACGTTATGCGCTTTTACTTACTTACTTACTTACTTAAATATAATGCATTTATTGTAATGCATCAAAAGTTACCGTCAATTTGCATTTTTAGTTACATCAGAAACAATTGCAAAATTATGTTACACGCAGTTATATACGGAAATGGATTAAAACTCGTTTGTAGGCTTACATCAAATAAGAAACTAGTGAGAAGTGCGATCGCCCATCCCTTGAAAAGTGAGTTTCGGCGCCCCTTACAGCGATTTCTCTCTGTACGTGAGCTGCTGTACTCAACGTGATTCTGTCGTAACATTGAAATGCCTTCTTATAGGCCCTACTATCTGTCTGTCTGTCTGTCCTGCTGCATGATAGGGCTAGTCGCCCGGTTGACCGACTGCGATCTGCCGTTCTGAGGATTAACTTTAATTTACAGCCTGTGCTGCTTCCGATAAATATCCGATAAAATATAAAAATTTAAGCAGACAATGCTTCACCAAGAAACATTTTTGACAAACTTACAAACACATCTGTAGAGCTGGAAATGATGTTCACAGTGACGTGAAATTGACTAGTGTTTTTTTTCTCCGCAGTTATAAAACGTATCATACGTATTCTATTTTGAATACGTACACCTATTAAGTATGTATTTTTATTAAGTATGTATTTATATCTATTTTACTTTTTTAATAATAAGTTAACAAAAGCAAACTTTGACAACGTAAACAAAATAAGAATACATTCAAAACAGCCAAACATTTGCGAAAAACGTCTGAAGGTGTGCGCGCAAGCTAATACCCCCCTTGCGAGTAAAAATGTTAACGAAAAGAGAAAAAATCAATCATAGCAGGAAGGTAGTAGTAGAGCTTAAATCCACAAAAACCCAGCAGTCGCTAGCATAGCTGACGGTACTGGTTGTCAGTGACCTTTAAAGTCATCCAAGATAGATGATTTTCATGTGATTGGAAAACCAATAGGCCTATGCGACTTTTTGTTAGTGTTCAATAGCAACCTAGGGCCTACCTCGCACCGCTTAGCCACAATTTATTTATGACAGACTAACGGACGACAGACGGACGACAATCGTACCAATACCTCGACCGTTACTTAAGTACAGTCGGCTAAAAATAATATGCACACCGCTTCTCTTCATTCCACATAAATTTAAATACGCCTGCAATCGCATTACACCTACGGGAAGCGTGGATTCGTACATCGATAATAATGCCTAATTTGTCGCACACAGAACGCTAGAGCTGCCTGGCTTCCCAGCAGATCGACGTCATTAACAAACAAATCGACTAGGTGCTACAGCAGTGGCTACTTTGGTATGAGGGACAATGCTAAGTGCCCCCCAGAATTAGGTCTATTTTTTACTGTATGGAGATGCATTTGAGTGTTGTAAAATATAAAACGAGGAGCGTACGTGCACTACAAAGTATTCTTTTGTCAGATATTGCTTACGCTTTTTAGTCTTGTAACTAATTTTTTCTTCTCGCTATCATTCTTGGTTTTGAAATGGGCCAAGGAGCAAGGGCCCTTAAATAATAAGTTTACGCTTCTAAAATGCTACAGCAGATTTTGCAATGCAAATGTTCTCCAGATCGTGTTTTATAGTTTCGCATTTAAGTTTTTTGACTATGTAGATCAAGGTTGGCTGCGAGAAACAACGACACAATATAATGTTAACAAAAAGCCCAGCTGCCGCTAGGATAGCCGACCGCACTTGTTGTCAGTGATCTTCAAGGTCATCTAAGGTCAGTGATTTTTATGTAGTCTAAAAACATATGCCACTTTTTATTAGTGATTAAGAGCAACTTTGGCCTTATTTCTCACCGTTTCCAACAAACGGCCACTTATAGCTGAACAAATTCTATTAGAAATTGTGGTTAAACCGTTGCAAAGGGAGACATGGTTACTATTGACAGTCTATAGGAAGTCGCCATTGCCCTATCCGATGGCGCCATCGTCGACCCCCTAGGACTTACCATTTAACCACAATACCACACATAGTGCGTTATGAACCTTTAAGGTCATCCAAGATCATCAATAATATTATTTAAAAGCCAATATGCGACTTTCTACTAGTGCTCAATAGCAATCTAGGACCTATTCCGCACCGTTTAGCCACAGTACATCCGTGACAGACAGACGACGGACAGACAGCGGGACAGACAACAACCATGCCATAAGCTCGACTGTTACTTAATAAGGTCGGTTAAAATTTAGTCTATATTTGTCTGTTGATGATGTCTTAACAAATCAACTAAGAAAAAATGCAAACATCAATCCGGCGCAGTTTCTTTTAGTCACACAGCACGGAGCCCGAGTCCTGAAAAATAGACTCAAGACGGACTTGAATCCATCACCAGACCCGAGTATGCTCAATCACCGGTCAGCTTTGGTCTTGGCTTTGAATGCTCCCTCCCCGTGGTTTTAATTTCAAATTTTCGTCCAGGTTCCGCAGGGGTGAGGGAGTCGAGCAGAGCAGGTGACGCTGCGATAGAGCGCCAAGGCGTATATACCGCCGCGCTAGCCATCCAGTCAATGTAGGACATTACGATGCAAATGATAGTAGACTAGACTGGTGGAGAGACTGATTGAGCGACATATACATGTACTGGTCTTTAGCCGTGACACCGGAAATGGTACCAACTAGGGACCGAAAATTTTCCACTGGCCGCAAAATTTAAGGCAAAGCTGTCGAACTTGCCCCTTTTAGTAAAATACCAACGTTTTCGCGGAATTTCCCTGAATTTGGTATTGGCCGGTGATTATTCTACTTTTGTTTTCCAGTTTGAATTCAAGTTTGCGAAGCTTTCTGACATAACCGTCAATATTCTTTAATCGACTGACTGTTTCAACAATCAGCAAAACTTCGCTGCAGTACAAAACTACTCTACTGATGATCCTGCACGGACTGACGATCGTAGGCCTATCCACCTTTGTATTGCGTAGTTAATTTTTAGGCTCCCTCGGGAACGGAGTACCAAGGGTAAAAAATAATAATAATTATAATTATTATTATTAAACATTTGATACACAGAGTGGCAGACGTTTTCAAACTTTCCTTTAACTAAAAGGCGCTCGTGAGAGTGCATAATTTCCGCCAATGTAGGCCTAGAAGTTTTTACATGAGGGCGCCACCGTTCCTGCCGGTTGTGTATGACACGTGGTGTACACAGACAAATAGACACAACGACGGACAGATCGACCAAATCTCATAATCTTCTCCAATGTTCACTTTGTTCCATTGGCTGCGATAATAATTCACAAAGTGCCAAATTTACTTAATAAACAAAACGCAACAAAATTAGAAAAATTTGCCCCGGTTAACCGCAGAATTTAGAGAACTGGAACTTAGAAAAAATGGCGAGAAAACTGGTCTTAAGTAGGCTATACTAATGTGGTTTCCGAGAGCGCGGAGAGAGAAAAAGCAGATTGCCCGAAAAACGCGATCAGAGTTACGTGATTCAGACTCGTGACCAAAAGCGCTTTTTCATCTCCGAAGTGACGGCTGATTGGCATGAGCTAATGATACTGCAACTGACGAATTATGTGGCCATCCATTGTCCTCGTCAGCGAACATTTGGACTTGCGGTGCAGCCAGCAGACATACCACCGCCCCAATCAGCTACAGAAACGTCCCATCATCATCATGATTTAGTATCCACTTGCAAATAAGCAGCAGACATGACAAATATAACAACAGTTACAAAATTCTGTAAAGAAAGATGATTTAGACGTTTCTTTAAAAGTGCTTGTCATGCAGTAGCGGTTCTAGCCTGGAGCTGAAAGGGGATGGTGGTGCTACATCAACCCCATATTTTGGCTCAGCACTTTAAGTTCAATGTGCATAACACACAGGTTAATGAAACTTTTCATCTGCCACACTGGTGCAAGGCAAGTAAAGGGGATGCATCCTGTCCAGCGGGGTTCGCGGTGGACCACAGTCCTCTCCCAGATTTTCGGTATTAGAACTGCCACAATGCTTGTGTCTAGCTAGCGGATAGCTTTTTGAAGTCGCAAGCTCTCACGAATCGAAAGAAACTGCCACCGTGTCCCTACATTGGCAATGGCGACCATTCGTCCGTAGGATTTAGCAGTCGTGGTCGTCGCAACGAGCCAAAATCCCAAGCCAGAAAACCAGCCAGCCTATAGGACTGAATGATGTGTACTGCTCCTGAATAACTAACAATGTACTCGTTACGACCGCTATACCAAGCTAAACCAACCGCTCAGCGGCTTTACATAGGCCGTATAATACAGCGACCTTACGAACTTCTAAATCGTGTAATAGTAGCCGTAGTAGCAGTAGTAGTAGTAGACCTAGTAGTAGTAATCTAGGCAGTTTTTGTGTTCGCTTTTCGAGACATAGCGAACTTGTCACGATAAACAATAAACAAGTTAAAGGGCTAGAAAATAAAGCAGTAGGCTTACAAAGAAAAAAATAAACTAGCAAAAAGAAAGTAATAATAATAGTGTTAGTAGTAGTAGTCGTTGTTGTTGTTGTTGTTGTTGTTGCTGCTGTAGAACTTCTAAATCCGCGCCCAATTAGTTGTCGGACAGTCAGGCCAAGTTTTACATTGCAAAAATGCAGCGCCGTCGACGACTTAGGCTAATTCCAGTTTCCCGAGTAATAGCCTAAGGTCTTCTTGGTGTGCAAGAATAATGGTATACTAAGGCCAGTACATTTCTCTATGTAGGTTCACCCTGTCGGAAGAGCTACCAAATTTGACTTCACCCAATAAGCCAATTGTACCGATTGTAGGCCTGCATTTCTAGTACATTTAGCAGCTACTTTGTGTTGGTCATAATTACAGGTCCCACAACCTTTCACTATGCCCTATATGCACGTAGGCTTACGTAGGCTCAATCTAGCCTTACATTGCTCGTACAGCACACTTTGTTTTTTGTACTTTGTACTTTGTACTACTGTGCATTTTTGGCATTTCTGTATTTTTGTATTTTATTAGTTTTATGTTGTTATGTACTGCGTGTACGATTTTGATATCAAATAAATTATAACGTGTAGTTTGTAAAAAAATGCAAAACATTTTTTTCGTTAATTAGCAAAATAATGCACCAAAGTGTTTTAATGTGATTCTGTTGGTTGATAGTCGGCTCAAATCCGCTCAATATCGACCCAAAACTTGTGCAATCTGTCAATAAATAAAAATGAAAAAATAAAAATAACAAGATAATGTTCATACGAACATGAGTCTGTCCAATGCATTTCGATAGCTTACAGTATATGTCCGTATAAATATAATCAGTAAGCTGTTTAGACTGACAAAAAATCAAACAGTTTAATTTCAAATTGTACAGCAGCAATAATCCTTTCATCCTTTTTTATTTTTTTTACTAAACAATAGACATTGACAGTCACGAGACCACTCGATTCACTATAAATGGTTCATCGTCACCGTTATGGAGATAAGGCGCCTCAAAGATAATGGGGTCACGCCTTTGACCTTTTGTGGTCACGTGACGTCATCGGTCACGTGACCATTCGATTCCCAAGGTCGACTTCTTATCCGTGGTGAAAAAGAAAAAAAGGGAAAGGGGAAGGAGAAAAGGAATGGAAGGTAAAAAGAAGGAGAAAGGAAATTGAAAGAGGAAGGGAAAGAAAAAAGGTGAAGGAAAAAAGGAAGATAAAGGAAAAGGAGAAAAGGAATAAAAAGTAAAAAGAAAAAAGGAAAATAGAAGGGGGAAGAAAAAAAGGAAAAAGGAAAAGGAAAAGGAAAGGGGAAGGAAAAAGAAAAAGCTGAAGGTAAATGAAAGGGGAAAGGGAAAAAAGAAAAGAAGGGATAGGGGAAGGAAAAGAGGAAGGTGAAAAAGGAAGGGAAAGGAAAAAAGGAAAGAGCAAAGGAAAGGGGGAGGAACAGGAAAAGGGGATGGAGAAGGGGAAGGGAAAGGAAAAGTGAAAGGAAAGGTGGAAGGAAGATAGCTTAAGAAATGTTGGAAGCACGGACGCACGAACACAAAGGTGATTTTATACTCTGTCCAATGCTATGCATTGCATTGGACAGACAATTTCACGCCGAGATGTCAAATCAAAACACTTCATTTTGTTCCTCACTTGTCAGACCACTCTGTGGCTCGTTTCCAAACCGGTTCTGTTGTATCGTGTACTGTACATCGTCTAAAGTATTTATGCTTTGATTTATAGCATTCATTTAAATTATTTATCTAAAGTATTTATGTTTTAGTCGCATTTCCTTCTCCGAACCCTTGACGAAGGATTACCGGCAATACGCATTAATGCCAAAAGGATTTTAAAGCTCATCCGATCCCTTTTAAGTTTTTTTTTATTCATTCGTTTATTCTGATTTCGGTCTTTGGTGTGCTGCGGTTGACCGCCAAGGTCGTTATTTTTTGATGATAATGCATTTCGCCCGAGACTATCAAAATAAGGTCTACAAGAAGATAGCCTACGTAGCAACAGTAGGAGAAAAAAGACAGTAATTGTTCTTATAAACAGGACGACAGATCGGCAGCAGATTGCAACAAATGCCACTGATTCACCGAAGTGTAAGTATGCTATGTCCCTGTTATATTTTTTTGCAATCAGTTTCATAAAAAAGTTGCCACAGAGGACAAATGAGATACTAATGCAAAAGCTTTGAAATGGGAAAAGATACAACAATATTAGTCTGACCAGATCTTCACAATTAATATAAATCCTGGAAAAGATCGTAAAACTCTGCAAGAATTTTAAGAGTAAAAAGCTTTTCGATAATTGATATTAATTGTGCATGGAAAACTCGGTTGTCTGCAGTAAAAATCAAAGTTCCGTGTCGTATTCAAAAACTCTAGATATAAGTCACCTGTGGACAGTTATGTGATACTCATACACTCATGTCCGTACACCGACACTCATGTGCGTTATCTGGAGAAAATCAAAAACTGATAATAGGGCTGTAGGCTAATAGCTTGCCAACGTTGTCTTGACAACGTGAGAAAGATTTATCAACATATCGCGGTGATGACGTCACGGAGTGTATATTGTCGAATCATGATAATGTTACCTCATTATATGTAATAGGCTAATAGCTACAAAATAATAGTAATTCTGCTAAGCTATTAGTATTGATCGTCGAAAACGGCAGTTTGAAGAAAATGCCGAAGAAAAGAAAACGTACGTTAACAGAATGAAATTATTTTTTAATTGTTTGCAGCATGACTTTAGGCCTAGTTAACTGACGACATTACTCAACTCTAAGGATTTTTGCATTATTGGAAAAGAAATGGTTTTAGAAACACCTTCAAACTGCTGATTTTGCAAATAATCGCAAGGCGCCAACGTTCAGTAGCCGACTTTTTTAAAAATTTTGTTTTTAAATAAAAGCACTTTTCAATAGTTTTAACACAATTTAAAATTATAGGTAATCCATTCAGTAGACAAACAGATTTGCAAAAACCACAAAATATTCATTTGGCAGCCGGATGAATAGTTTAACAGCTATTCGTCCGGCTGCCGGATAAATAGCCACTCTTAGCTATTTATCAGGCAGCTGTCTTGGGTGGCTTTAGGCGGTACGTACGAGCACCTAAGGGTGCTCATCGTACTGCAGCAGAGACACGGCCTCACGGCAGCCGGCCAACTAACGACGTCTACCCTAACAGAGCAAGAAATCACGCTTTGCGTCTAGTCTTTGTAATGCTTGCCTCGACTACACACAAATTATTATAACCAATGTTACAGTTTTAGTTTGGGTGTCCATCTATCGTCACATAATTTTCTGAAATACGTTAACCCTAATCTCAGCAATAACCCCATTATATTAATCTTAATTCTACTCCGTTACGCATAACGTTAGCGCTAGTGCGCCGCCTATCGATTATAAGCTAATCAAATCTATGACCGTGGGCCTCGTTTTCGTTTAACCGGATAAATAGCCCACAGGCTATTTTTCCGGTTTTCGGAAACATAGTCACCGCGTTTGCAGAAACGTTATTTGAAGCACAACTTTCCACGGACCAGTTGTTAACCTTTGGCCCAGAATTTTCCCGACGATTAGGCTATTATTACATCTATACGGAGTGTGATGTTTATTTCAGGTGAATGCGTGGATACCGATGGCAATGATGAGAATAATGTTGCAGCGGCTGAACCGAGGCCTCCGCTGTATCAGCATCTGCCAGCCACGTGGTCAGCGCCGACGCCCGGTGTCGAGTGTAAGATGACCGCGTTGAATCCGTCACATCCCGAATACATAGCAGTGAAGAAAAACGTTTTCAAATCGTCCGAGTCAGTTGCCAGGATTGTTAGGGTACTTTTTTTCGCTGTTTTGCTCTCGGTAAACATCTACCAGTAGCAAAGGAGAGACGAACTGAAGCTGATCTCACAATCGTTTAATATCCTATAGGTCAAGGTATAGCCGAACGGATATCAGATTTTTGAGATAAACTAACTGTCCAGTGTCCAGGATATCAGGATTGCATATTGTGTGGAAGTGAAAGATAAACCTATCAGCAAGCTAGCATAAAAAGTATTAACACCAAATAAACACTTTGATACAATGCTGCTGTTGTGTATTTTGGTTAAAACATTTTAAAAGTTTTTCATTAGCCGACCGTACTAGCGGTCGAGCTGATAATACGATGTTGTGTCGGTCTGTCTGTTTGTAACTTATGTATTGCGGCCAATCAATATTTTTCACCGAATTGTCTGAGCAAACAGATGGCGTTGCCCTGCCGCTGTTTTGTGATACCGTTCCCTGCAGCGGTTTGGCCGCAGTTATTTGCGTCGAAAGTTACCGCATGCATAGGGCTATGCTAAATGTTCGCGAAACAGTTACTAATTTACTGTAACCGGAAATAGTAAAATGTGATTAATTAAGGTTACGATATCGATATAAATACGTAGATAACAAATTAAATATGGCAAAGATTAGGCAGTACGGTTGGCCTTTTCTAGTGACAGTCAGGCTTTTTGTTTGGTCTGCTAAATTTCGGTATGTCACTTCTCAGTCTGGCTATCTTTTCGTCCATGTGTAGGCGTAATGATGGAACACCAGCGAAAGCTGGGGCATACGCAAGCACACTGCGTGATTCACCATCCGTATGGTCTCGCAGTGTAAACTTGTGTCTAGTTGGGGCTAACGAAACGAAGATTAACGCCGCTCTATAGGCCATATGACACGAAAAACAAGTAATCTGAGCAAAACTCGCGAGACGCGCGACAGCCATAGCAGTTCTCGTTCGCAGATTGTCTTCTTTTCTATGTCCAGTCATTTCCTCGCAGTTCAATCTTGAAGTGTGCGCTGCAGCAGAACATCGCCAAAAAATCAACAAAACCCTCCATTTTTGGGGGGATGGGTTCAACGTAATTCAAGGTCGTCAATGTAAATACTACTAAAAAGCTCTTCACTAGTAGGCCTTCTTATAATGATAAGCATCATGTCTGTGCCTATCTGCAATCTTTTTACGTTTCACGAGCCAATAGCGGTAAAATACAGTGTAACTACTTCTATCGAATACTCCTCTTTGACTCTCGCGTGTGCTGACCTCCTTGAGCCTAGGAGGTCGGAACTTGGACTGCTAAAATTTACGTTTATGCTTAAGATTTCATACGCAGGCTATCTTGGTCTATCGTTAGCCATTTCGGCGCAGTTTTCTCTTAAAATGTGTATCGCAACCCAAAATCGCGAATTTTTTACTAAAACCCATTATTTCGGTGGTTTAAGTTGTTAAAGGTCATCGATGTTAATACCCATAAAAAGTTTGTCACCAGTGCTTATTATCATAGACAGCGTGTCTAAGCATCTCCAACCGTTTTCAAGCTAAAAAAGTCGATAGCGGTAAAATAATGTTTCTGGGAGGGGTATCGCACTTTCACGCCCTCGGTCGATGGGAACCCCCTTACTCAGGGCCACGAAATTTCGTCAGAAAACTTGAGTTCTTGTGGCAGTCTACGGTGAAGACTTCGTGATTCTAGCTTGCACCGTTTTGATAAGGCTCAAAGGTGCGTCAGACAGACAGGCACTTCGACGATGGCTAAAACGTGCGAAGCATTACATGCTGTCGCGCGCAAAAACTTGAAGTATTACGTTTTACGTGTTATATTGTGCATTCGCCAGATACAGAGAATCGAAAATCCACACCTGTAGAAACTGTACTCGTTGAAGCGGGCCCAGATGGAAACTGTGAACGGAGCAGCAGTTCAAAATGAAAAGATTTTGTTCCACGGCACTGATTTGAAAACAGCCAACATCATTTGTCATCGAGGCTTTAATCGCAGCTACTGCGAAATGCATGGTTCGGATGTTTTTCCTGTTGTTTCACTTTCCCGTCAGCAATTTACTAATGTTGAGCTCAAATTCCATTACGACGACTTTGCGACAAAGTCCGCGACAAAGTTTTTCGTGGACTTTGTCTGTGTCCTGTCACGCACTAAATTCCATTACAGCGACACAAACGAATTTTTTGCGGACTTGTCACGGACTTTGTCGCAACCATCTTGACACGTCAAGATGATCTGAAAACCCGAAACTTTCCCGTGACATCTTTGTTTTATGATTCGAGTCTGAGACCAGTCGGCGTAATGGAATTTTTGGTTTTATCTAACATTTCAAAAGTAAGTCAATAAGAAAGTAGCCTAAAAAGTAAGCAGCCAAACAATTGATCAATCAGTCAATAAAGTAATTAAATAAATAAGTAAGCAAGTTAGTAAGCAAGTAGGCCTAGTACGTTGTACGTATTAGTTGTACGTGCAAAATTCAAATTTGACAATTTGAACTACGACGTTACGTATTTAAAACTGGCCTTTTATTTACTCAAGTCCGTCTTTCACTTTTAGCCGTATTATTCTAAAGGTTTATGCGTCAGAGATTTGGTTTTTAGCCGACACTATCAACGATCGCGCTTATGGCTCACATTTGAGTTTGTCGGTTTTCTGTTGTCTGTTGTATGCAAGCCTAACTCATGTATTGTGGCTTAACGGTACGTCTTACCGAAAAATCGTCTAGAAAACACATAGGGTTGCCCCGAGAGCTATATTGCCCTGCAGTGGTATACCAAGTCAGACCCCCTCAACAACCTTTATTTTCAAATGGGGCTACTGAGAGTACTAACTGCACCAAAATACATAATTGCGAATTGCTTATTTGTTATATGTTGAGGTCGTGGCAGGACGTGTGCGTTCGCAGCTTACGATGTAATTAGGTTTACACTTTACAGTTATGCAGGCTGTTAAAAATTTACAGCTATAAGGTGTTTACACGATCGAGCAAACATCGAGCAGCTAGCTGGACGTTCTATGGTAAT
>Ga0209367_1007036_pt1 | contig 15530 bp, 9 predicted proteins | sample WorMetLIZISLAND2_FD_187412 | JGI IMG/M metagenome (GOLD analysis project Ga0209367, IMG submission 187412) | Marine gutless worms symbiont microbial communities from Max Planck institute for Marine Microbiology, Germany - Olavius geniculatus... ... | reverse complement strand
TGACACACAGTCAGTGTGATGCGGGCAATATCGCCTTTTGTAATTTTTGCTGTTTTCGATGTGCAAGTCCTTAAATGTTGCCGTTAACAAGTGTATAAACTAATGTTTTGTACATTTATAACATTCATAGTAACAAAAAAACTTAGTGAGCAGATACTCGAACATTGAAACAAGTCTCGCGATGTCCACCCTTGCTACATGGTCTCACGTTGTCAGGTCTCGCGATGTCAGGTCTCGCGTTTTCAGTCGCCCCCTCCCGTCGCTTAATTTGAGAAATATTTCACAGCCTTGTCGATCGGTCCCTGTTGCAGGTCGCCCCAGATAACCTGAAGCGCTTCTTTGAGTTAGGCGATTGTTTTCGGCTTTGTTTTAAGCTTGCAGTAAGCTTTTAGCATTGCACCCCACGCGTGATAGTAGGCCCTACATTGGGTTTATATAACGCGTCAAGTCAGATTTGGTGCCGCGTTGTCAGGTCTCGCGATGTCAGGTCTCGCGATTTCAGCGTCCCCCTCGCAGTGCGTGATCGAACGCAGGTGTTTGCGTCACATACAGAACATCCGTTTTTCTGTCTGTCTGTCTGTCCTACATGCCTACAGTTTTTGTTTAGCACACGTGCATGCTTGACGACTGAACGATGCGGCTGCTGCGGTTGCTGTTTTTGAACCTGCGTTATCAAACGTGATAACATTGAAGGTGTGCGCTTTGTATAGGCTACTTCTCACTGTCACTACACCGTGTCTCAATAAACAGTCAAAGTTGTTTTGGCATAACTCTGTCAAATTTCCACCAACTTTGATAATTTTTGGCAAAAAATGGCCAAGAGGATATTATTTTGTACGGTGTACTCATTTACCACTTAATCTAATTTATGTCAACGCACTACCGTGTGAAACACAGATGCTCCAAATTGTTATTTATTATTTATATCAGATGGCTCACCTTTGCATCATCAATTCAACAGAGGGTGCAACGTGGTTTAATAATTTTGAGGTATTAAATATTTTATGCTAAAAACAGCAGACAACAAAATAGCTGGCTGATGAGTCTAATCGATGAGTGAATGCATTTGATCAGTCGATCGTTGAACTTGATACTGCTATCAGCCATTGGCGTTGCATCTAAATCATTGCGAAGCACACTTTGGCATAAATTCTAATTCGCAAGCGAGTTGTTATACAAACTTATAATTCTGTTAAATAATTCACATTTTAGCGCATTTTGTGCCTAATTAACTCGAGACAGCGTTTACTTGAGACAACAACTCAGCATTATACAACAATTTGGAGCATCTATGTTTCACATGGTAGTGCATTGACATAAATTAGGTAAGGTGGAAAATCGTCTTAGCCATCAACATACCGGAAATTATTAAAGTTAGTAAAAATTTGATGGAATTATGACAAAACAATTTTGATTTTTTTTCTGACACACGGTGTAGAAGTTGGTTGTCACTATGTCTACACACAACTGAATGAAACACCGCTGTAGCCAAATTGCGAAGCAGACAAAAAATCAAGCGACTAAATGTGGGGCTGGCGAACGAAAACGTCGAGAAAAAAGTCGTGTGTAAATTATTGCTATAATATACAGCAAAACAGTTATCTTTTGTTTAAAAACTCACAATTAGGCTTACTAGTACTGATATTATTATTGTTATTATTATTATTCGACAGTGTGTTCTTTTTAGCAATTTTCCAAACGTGCCAGTCACATGTGTGATCGAAAAGACGGCAGCTTGCCAAGTATGTGACGATAGCCAAGAAATACCAGCATATTCAATTAAACATTCGGCTCTTACGGCATCCAAATAAAGTTGTTGCCCTGCTATAGTAACACAAGTCCGAGCTGCCGTGCATTCGGTTTATGCAGAGGCGACAGATGAGGACCGTATAAGTGCCTGCGACTAATAGCAGCGTGTGGACTAATGGCGTGGAATGTATCGCGACCGCGAGTCCATAGGCCTACACTGTTGTAAATGAAGAGCTTTTAGCAGTCCGCGCGAGATGTCGACGACGATATACTGAGCAACGTATATCCACCGACTTGGTGTAAATTAACGTCAACACCTCGAACAAACCCCAAGTTTCAATCAACTCAATCAGAGTTCTGATGCGGTCTGGCCTAGCTACGATTCTTCACGCCATTCATCCAATATAACGCAAGAATACACAGCCACAAGTTGTCGACGTTGAACTCGTCCTAGATTCCCGTAACATTGACGGATAAGAAAGAGCTCTAGAGAAGAAACGAAATAGCTCTGTCGCGACCATGCAGCGGCACAATACGTGTGCCATCGCGAATTAGGCCTAAATCGAGCCGCATCTCGACGCATTGAAGTGCCTATCTGCAGACTGCGGCGCAATTTTACGGCGACGATGAAAAATAATTGCACTAAACCGTGGCTCTCTCGGTAAATTGCCTGCGATATCCGACGCCGCATCTCTCTGAATGTTGCACGCTTACTCTCAGCTGCACCGAGTAACGCAATTAGCGTCTTTCATATAGGTCTATTGCACAAAAGCATCATCGCGTCCGCTAATACTACCACGTGACACGTGTCGAGTAAGACCACAAACCAAAAAACTTTTGATTACAACTTCGACAACATATAAAAAAACAAAAACAGTCACAATTTTTGCACCTTTTGTATGTGACGCAACATGTAGGTTGTAGGTACGGTATGTACGAGCGTATATCAAAATATTTTTGTATTTCTTGCTGTATAGTACTGTTATTGTTCCAAAGAGAGTAAAATAAACATCGTTAGTGTCTCGTCAATTTTTATGCTTATTGCTTATATCTGTTTGCGAAACTTATTCTCGGAGTGCAGAGCGTCACCTGCCACGCGGGATCACGCCACCCGACACAGGTGGCCCCCGTTAACTCCATGCAGTCAGGCAACATATAAAACCTGTCCAAAAGGATAGAAAGCTGAGTTGATATGGTGTATGTGTCGTCAAACAGTTACCTGTCATCCAACCAATTGGACATGGCGTAAAGCAACTTCTTTGATCGGGACAAACGCGTAAACCAGTCAGTACACCAAGCCGCCTCATGCAGCATGGCGTACGTAACCAGATATATAAATTCGCCTCCTTTTCCCCTCCTTCATTCCATTTTTTCCGCTCCCACCCTGCCGTCCCCTCCCCTTTATTTCTCTTTGCTTCCGCTTTCCCCTTCCTTTTCACTCTCCTCTCTCTTCTCCCTTCCCTTAAAAGTAGAACCTCCTAAATTCTAGCTATGAGCTTTGGGGAGCGAAATCGAATTTGGTGCATCATATAGTCTATCTCGTGGCAACGATTTTAATTACTTTCCCGAGTCCCTAATATCTATTTTTAACCACAAAATAAGATGGGGCCTGGACCTGACCACAGATACCACACGTGTTACTTACAGCATCTTGGTGGTGCTGTTGAATCTGCTTCAGTAGCATGGATCGTTTTTTGTCCTTGCATCGTTTGTTCTGAAACCAGACGCGGATGACGCGCGGACTCAGTCCAGTCATCTCGACGAGTTGTTCTTTCATCAGAGCGTCTGGTCGCGGATTGGCGCCGTAGCACGTGCGCAGCGTGTGCAGTTGTTTCTCGTTCAACACCGTCCGTATCCGAGTCGTCTTCTGATCAGAACCCTTGAAAAAGCACAACATTGCCTATAGACATGACGCCAAAACAGTAGAAAGTGGATAAAAAATGAATGACGCAATAAACAGGGAAGTAATGGGCAAATATTTACAGAAAAGCAAGCTGCATGAAATAGCAGGAAATCGTGTAGGCTTGAAGCAATAACTGAAGTGTCTTACATGCGCATAAAGTGAGAACAAAGCAGCTGAGATTAAACTCAAATTGTGTACAAAAAGAAGGAAAACTGTCATATATGTGAAGAACAAAAAACGGCAAATCACATGTTCGAATGCGAAGAAAGCAGAGACGACAAACTGACACAGTAAAACTACAGAGATAATGGTCAGAAAAACAGAACCGCAGCAACGTGACATGAAAATTGCAAGTCAGTCAGTGGAAGCCATATAATAAAAAAACTACATAAAAAATAAAAACAAAAAATTTGAGCTAATGCTTACGAGATGCGCGAAAGCCTATAGCAATTCCTATTCGCAAATTGTTTTACCGGTAGTCTATCTCCAGCCATTTTTTCGCAATTCACTCTTGAAGTGTGCGTCGCAGCCGAAGATCGCAAAAAAATCAATAAAACCCCTTATTTTTGAAGTTCAGGGTCTTTCAAAGTCATCGATGTTGATACGACTAAAAATTCGTCACTGAAAGTGCTTGTTGTGATATGCAACATACCCATGCCTATCTGCAACCGTTTCACGAAAGACTGGCCAACAGCGGTAAAATAACGACTTTACGGGGGTATACCACTCTTTGATGCCATCGTGCACAGGTTTCCTTAAACATAGAAAATCAAGACTTGGACTGTCGAAATCTACGTTTAGAGCTACAAATTTCGTACGCAACTTGTCCTTGTCTATCTCTGTTAATTTCGGTGCAATTCGCTCCTAAAATGTGTTTCGCATGCAGTCCAAAATCGCCGAAAAAAACATAAAAATCTTTATTTAGATGTTTAAGGTCATCCGAGGTCATTGCTCCCAGTGCCAGTCGAAAGCCCGTGTACGACTTTCTATTAGTGATTAATAGTAGGCTAACCTAAACCCTATCTTGCACCGTTTCTGAGATATACAGCGACTTATTGGCTAATAATCGCAAATTTTCCCTACTTTCCTTTTGCATTTGTTGAAAAGTTTTACAGATTCTAAAACTAGAGTCTTCCAGGCAGCCGACGGTGAAAATTCGGTAATCTTAGCTTGCACCGTTTTTGACTGATCCACCCGTGTGACAGACAGACGGACGGACGGACAGAATTGCGATGGCTAAGACGCGCTACTGCACCCGCTTTCGCGCGTAAAAATTGTCGACAAATTTTGATGAGAGAAGTGTTGGGATGCAGGTTCAACCAAGAACAACAACCTTGTGAGAGCGCGACCGAGCGGTGTGCTTTGGTGCTGCTGGGGTAGCCGTTGGTCCACCAGTGGTGCAGTTAGCACCATTGTTGCTGTTCTGACCAGACGACTGACCACTCGATCCTGCCGTATTGTCGCCATCTGTAATATAGCAACCAAGTAAGTACCGGTAAAAGTAAAACGTAACGCTAGTAAGCCTATAGAAATAAATAACGTCGACGCATATACGAGTACACCTAAATTGTTACATTCATGCTGAAACAAACAAATATGTTTTTAAAACTTGTGCTATTTCCGTCTTGCTGCGAATCGAACGTCTGTTTATGATAATTCACATACATTACTTGTGTATGACGTAATAAGACAACTAATCAGTCACCTAACTTAATCGTGTTCAATTCAGACAAAAAATAATCTATACAGTAAAGAATATATCAAAGTTATCGGTAAAACTGCTTCTCGTCATAGCGACTCACCGGAAGCGTTGCTGATCGTACTTTTCGTTTCGTTCTCATTATTGTTGTTCAACTGACGGGAAATCCCCGTCGTGACGTCATCGTCGGTCGACGTCACAGCGGCGAGCGGCGTGGCGTCATAACTGCTTTCGGCTGAAGTGACGTCAGAGGTGGAGTCGATGTGGTCTCGACAGTAAAGTCTGTCATCTGGGGTGAGTGCGAACTGGTCGCCGGCGTCCAGACGTCGTTCACAGACCACGCAGCGGAAGCAGTTTACGTGGTAGATGAGTTGACGAGCTCGCATTACGAGGTCATTGCGCTGAAACGGCACCGAGCACCCGACGCACTTTGCCGTAAACCGACTGAATATGCAAACAGACAATCATCATCATTATCATCGATTCATTATCGTCGTCACATACTTGTGGTACTCAGATATACAGATAAAACAGGCCATAGTGCAGTATGAAAGTCACAAGCAGCCAAGACAGTTCAAACTGAAAACAGAACTCACCGGCATCATCAGGTCGTGGGTTCGACTTCTGGTGTAATGTATAATAATGAGTCCCATATAATAATATATCCTCAGTGATTATTATACGTATAATTTACACTCCCGCCAATCATTATTTATAGCTATTCAGCCATGGACATATACTGAATAAGCAGCAACAACGATTTAAAAAAACTTTCATTAGTCATCGTAATAGCACACAAAAAGTTAATATTATACAAAGTGAGTGTAAACTGTACGTAAAATAATAACTAGGGAGTCATTATTAGGGGGTGTAGAAATTATACATTATACCGGTCGTGACTCGCTATCAAATACTTGGATCATTAAATGGCTGACTGTCTGCGAACAGGTAAACCATCTCCGTATATAACCAACCACCAAGGTCAACTCAGCCTTCCATCCCTCCGGGGTGGGTAAATCGAGTACCGACCGGTTTGTCTGGCTAGGGTTATAGATGGGCGCATTCACATGTATCTAGTGGCATCTAACACCGACACTGGTGTGTGATACCATATGGCAGATGATGCTCCGTAGCTCTGAGATAGGTTTCCTATGAGAAACTATACCATTTAGCCATTTAACAAAGCAGTTTAACGATTGATCGCACCTGATGTAGTCTCGACGGCAGTATGTTTTTCCGTCGCGTACGAAGCACGTGCACGTCTCGTCCAACGACTGTCCGCAGTCGACGCACTTGAGGCAAGCCGCATGCCACTCTAGGTCAGGTGCCACGCGCAGTAGGAACTGGTCGCTGATGCGTCGCTCGCAGCCCGCACACGTCGGCACTGGACCACGATGGCGCTCGTCCACAGACCCGGGACACAGCGACGACGACGACTTCGCGGGGGGTCGCATTACGGTGCCACACCGGCGCCACAGTATAATACGCTACTCCGCCCCTGCACACACGCGCCATCCATAGCATTATACTGCAGCAAAGTCGACTGTCTGCTGGACGATAAAATCAGCGCCACCACCGCGTTTATACGCCGATGTGATTTATTATCTCTAGGCCCACTGCTCAGCGGGTATTTATAACTGTTTTCTGCAGTATGTTGCAGGACTTTTATCAAATCTTTTAAAATCTTTTATTGAATTTCTGACCGACAACACAACTATAAACCGCGCCTTTTTTAGTAATTCAATAATTGTACGATTTTTTTCTGCTATTCGTGGTATATCTGCTGTTTTTGTCACTTTTTCTTTGGGACTCAACTAAGTTTCTGACGTTACGCTGCGCATCAGATTATTAGAACTTGTGCCGGTTTATAAAAGACATATTAAAGTTTATTCTCCTCCTAAATTTTAGTTTGCGGGAAAATATTCTTCTTGTTTAAAAATTTCATCCAAAATACAAAATTTAACACTAAAATCCACAATTTTGGGGATTTTTTGGGAAAATTCAAATTCTGAACGGTTATGACTTCCTCCATCAGAAATTTTCAGTTGCAGACTGTAGGGAAATAGCAACTTTCTGTCCCTCCTACTTTTTTGACCCACGACGTACGCTCTGCATACTGAGCATAAAAAATTAGAACAAAAGTTATTGAGGTTTTGATGCATGCGTTTTATTCGGTAAAACGTATTACTTTTAATCTCAAATTGAAAGAAAATGCCCTCCGAGACTGGACTTTGCTCACACGCAAGATCGAGTGTGTTTTAAAAAGTTGAATTTCGACTTTGACTTGACTGCGAAATTCTGCATAGTCAACTACGTGTCTTAAATATAATAATCTGCATTGGAAATGGCCGAAATTCCGTGGCTGGCTAATAGTTAAAACGTTGTACGCCCACGTAAACATACTTATGTCGTATTTCGCTAAATTTGTCACGTGAAGTAAATTTGTAACCGTAGGCCTATTCACTTAAGTGACAGTGAAAGCCAAATGCACAAACAAGTTGCAGGCCTATGAAAAATAAGTCAACGGAATTTTACTTACTGTGGTTAACGTTTTTCGATGCTAAAGTAGTACAGCTAGAAGACGATGACGACGACGACGACGATGAACTTTTGGTACTTATATACTGGCAGCGTAGGCCTACAACTACAAAATTGATTTCGCTTATTCGCGTCAGCTGATCGGCTGTCAAACAGAACAGTCAGTGCCGCTTGGAGTACCGCAAGCCCGTCCGTCTGTCATCACTGATGTGCGGCGCTCAATCACCGACCAATCAGCGTCGAGACAAGGCAGCGGTGGGCGTGGCCGGTGCCGTGACGTCACACGGCTTAGATGCGCAGACTGATAACGATCTGTGCACGGGCGCCGCCGTGTGACGCCATCAGTGACGTATGAATGACGTAGTGACTGACGTGTTGTAACTTGGTACTAGCTACAGTAACGGATACATTAAATGTCAGTGATTACCGCCACCAGCGATGGGCAATATATAGTTAGGCCTTACACTGCATGGCCATTACGGAATACGGATTATCGCCACGCTAGCAACTGTTGTGCTCTTTTCGTAAAAGTTCAACAGAATATTGTCGAAATATTTTGGAATTACATATTTTTATTCAACCAAAAACTTGCCGTTAAAACTTGTAAATTGATGCTATATTTATTTCATATCTGACTTAGTTTTGTTTTCCGTGAGTGAGTGAGTAGTTTTTTTAACGGCGCATCAGCACAAAATAGGCCAATCTTTGCCGTAAATGGTTAAAAGCACTTGAAGCATGTAACTTGTGTGTTTAAAAACGATTAAACGATTAAAAAGACTAGCACGAAATAGCTCAAACAAAAGTGATTACTAGCCTAACAGAAAGCGTGAACTGCGCACCCATAGATTGTGGCTTGCACGATTGTTTTCGTTGAATTACTGAATTTCCAAACGTTCAGATAGCCTATACATAGGCTACGTGTACTACATATCGTGTCAGCGATTAAATTCGAGACTCACTGCACAAATTCATTTAAGTTTAGATGAGTACTTGAACAATGTTTTCGTTTCCATTGGCGACGTAAATTAGTGTTCGTTAATACAGTGAATGAATGCATCATCGTGTCTCGTAATCGGTGCAGATATTCGTGGAGTAACTTACGCATATAGCGGACGAGGGGCCTATAGGCCTACTCCAACTGAGCTGACACTGACACCGATTATATCCGTTGCAGTCATTATCGTTCTCATCACAACACTAATGACATCTCCTTTTATTCGCCTTAGCATTCAGTGATCTTCCACTTGACGGGATGTGGTGTGTCTGTAAACTGCACCGCGAATCTAGTTGTCTGTCAGCGCAAGGAAAAAATGGTCGCATAATGGCTTTCGGATCTAACACAGTTCGGACCTAAGACACTTTGGACCTAAGTCTCTTAGACATTTATAGTGGTCCATGGTTTTTTTTGACTAAAATTAAAGTTAATTACTTAGTTACGTGCATAGGCTTACGTCTTGTTGTGTAAGAAAATGATGGCTGGTTTGCGGAGTCAATCTCTGTCTTAGACCCGAAGTGTCCGGTTACCGCATGATGCGCTGTGGTACCGTTAGCTAATGTCAATCAGCTATTCAGTGTTCCCACTCAAATGACAGAATTAAAATTCAGGACTTTTTCAGGACTTTTTCAGCGCCATTAAAACAAAAAAAACCCATCAATGCAGTTAGCTAAACTACAAGCACCTGAGTTATTTTAGTGAGAAAACATGATACATGAACTATTACCGGACAGATTAATGATGTATGTCAATCAAGCATTACAAAGGACAGCAGTTAGTATACGAAAGTAAAAGTAAGCAATTTAGTAGGCCTATATGTGAAACACATAAGCAATTCAAGTAATTATTAAACACAAATGAGACTGGCAAAAATTACGGATTCAGTATCTTGGTTTTTCAGGATAGCACTAGCAAAAATCAGGACTTTTTCATGACTTTCAGCACCCATATCTAATTTCAGGACTTTTCAGGTCCTGAAAAAATGAAAAGTCGAATTTCGCTTTCAGGACTTTTTAGGACCAGTGGGAGCCCTGGCTATTATACTCCCGAGACTGTAGAGCGTCGTGGACCTTCGTGTTTGGTGCTATAGCATAAAGATAATTATAACGACTATTCTTTTTCTTGATGTTAAATTATAAAGAAGTTAAAGTAATCAAAATTAACTTTGTCGCTCAAATTAATGTCATAAAGAATCGTTTATGCTGTATGTGCATTTTAGAATTTATTTTATTTTATTTATTTATTCGAAACTTGGAAACCAAGTACAATGCCAAGGCCATGAGCACTTATAGGCATCACAGTACATACAAATCAGGCATATGACAGCACAAAGGGGAAAACATAAAAATATATAAAACAGTACGAATGACTTAGAAACAGTCAGTACTAACTTTAAAAATTCACAAACCGAGACAAATCTGTACGCTTGACTAAGGAGTTGAAACTGCGTATGCTTGCAAAGTCATCCAGTATTGCGGGTAGACTATTCCAAATTTTCACGACACGGTTACAAAGAAAATACAGTACTTTGTTCTCAAAAAGCCGCTACAGCAGTTCAATTGGCCTACACGTTATTAACATGCATCAGTAGCACCATTTGTATTAATAAAATTATAGACAGTATTGGAAACAATACAGTAATTAACTGTAATTTTGACTGGCTATGTAAATTAGCTGTGCATGCGAAATATAGTTGAACAAGTCTGCATTGTTGACATACAAATGCGCCGAACTAAATCGAACGGCATTCGTACGTAATTCCTGATTTACAGACAACAGTAATAGACTAAGATACGTATAGCCGTATAATCTCTGGCAGTGCCTCACGACAAGCTGACAACCGTCGCCAACCAACCGCGCTTTCCTGTACGTACAACGACCTGCCGGACGACGTGACATCTGCCGAGTCGTTATCTAGCTTCCGTCAGCGACTAAAAACTCACCTGTTCGCGAAATTTTTTTCTGACTTTTTCCTGAACTGGACTCTATTTTATACCCTATCTTTAGTAATGGACCTAGCTTGTATTTTGTGTAGTTTGTATTACTTTGGCCGCTTTAAAAATCCGAGATTGACTGATTGAATCATCGAACTAGAGAATAGCGGCGCTCAATTGCATGGTCGCCCAGCGGCGCCGGTGCATTGTGTCAACACGAGTACTGAAGAGACCGGCTGCTCGCCCCGTGCTCGGTGTCGCTATTTGCTCGCGAGACGTACGACTGAATTATTTAACTGTCTCAGTCTGAATGCGCAGGTGCCGACAGGTTTATTGGGCACCGTACTGGGGGAGGAGAGGGGAGGAGAGGGGTGATTAATATTGATTTGTGCCGATCGGTGGCGTCGACTCAAACCACGCTCTGTCTCACGCCTGCTGTGTGACGCACAATAGGATAGTCGCCGTCGAGCGGAGCGCATGCAGAGTCGTCGTGGGTGACGCCTGCCAGCCTCGCCCGTGCAGAAACCGCCGCCGTTCCCTCGCTACGACCGCTGCCGCCGCTGGCAAAACAACGGTTAGGTTATAAACTGCAATTAGGCGGCGTGTGGCGGCGATTGCCCGGTGGCGGGTGACTGCAGGGTGGGACCAGCTTTCTGTGCCGGGACCGTGCCAGGGCCGAGCAATTGCTGGTTTGCACGACCATTCAGCGTCCGAATCCGAGGATCGACTGACAGACACTGATCGCGATGTGCGCTGAAATATTGCAGCGGTCGCTCGCATGCCGTATAAGTGTCGGTCGTTTGCCATGTTGTCAGCGCTAATTGATTAATTTCGCAGCCAGTACAATTACAAACTATCTGTTGCCGGTGTAACAGATCATTTGACTAATCATGGGGTGCAACCGACATCCAGCTTATCCTTCTGTACGAATGCAAAAAATGCAAGAATTCGTGTGATGTTTTGGACTGTTGGCCTAAACGAGCTATCGAGATAACTTATAAACGAATTTTAACAAAATTCCTGTAAAAGCTAAATATTTTTTGGAGTGAAACTTGCAGAATCATCTAAGTGTCAGTCTCGATAATGAATTTAACCTATAGCGCGATATTAAGTTGAGTACACTAATAGGCCTATCTTGTAAAAGTAAAGTTTTTGGCTAACCGCTAAGGTCGAGTCTTTGGTACGTCTGTCGTCTGTCTGTCTGTCTGTCTGTCTGTAACGCATGTATTATGGTCAAACCGTAGGCCTTGCCGGAAAACTTATCCACGATTAATTAGCGCGGTGTCACGGCTTTTCGCGTGCAAAACTTTAGCGATCCAATGCAAAGAAAACATTGTCAAAATTGGGGTAGAAAAAATGAGCGTTTTCACCTAATAAGTCGTCGTATCTCACAAACGGTGAGAAATAAGGCCAAAGTTGCTATTGATCACTAATACAAAGTCCGATATAAGCCCTTTCAAATGACATAGAATCGTTGACCTTGCATGACCTTGAAGGGCCATAACGGACTCTGCTATGCCAATCGTGCGGCATTGTGGCTAAACGTTACGTCGTAGGGGTCAGCGATGGTACCGCTGCATAGGCGATGACGAGTTTCTATAGACTGCCAAATTACCATATCTCTATCTGCAGCGGTTTGACCGCAATTTTGAATGCAAAGTTTCAGCCCGCAGGCATCGCCGAATTACCCTATCATATCGTATCGTATCGTATAGCGTTGATTGTAAGGTTTCATATAGCAGCGTCACTATAGCTTGTACGTGACTGCAGTGCAGTCACTCTGGAAAATCGCTTTCTTTCCGCCACCGAAAGTCGAACACTGTTCTTTAGATGTAGGCAGTACAGTCGGCCCACCCTGGCGACAGCTGGGTTTTTTTTGTTAAACTACGCTGAAAGCTACTGCTGCAGAGCGATAAATCACGGAGATTATCCGCGATAAAAAAAGTTCCAAGCAATCGCAACGAAAACAGCCAAGGCCCGACGGTCGATCGTGCTTCGTCGAAACTGCGGAACAGTAAGGAAGTGCCGATCGAGTGGCAGATCTCGGATGCTGTCGACTGACGACATCGGAGACTAGGACGCTGTGGTCGACCAGGACCAGGTACATGTACTTCAGTGCTTTGTCTTGAAGGCACCAGTGAACCGTCACTACCAGCTTGTACTGCACTAGCTCGCTCAGAAACGACGGGATAGGCCTTGATCGAACTTGTGTGTGCCGGAGATGAGACGAGCTGCAGCATTCAGCACACTTTGAAGCAAGAATTGAAGCGTGTCAGTTATATGAACTGAGGTGATCCGGCAAGCACGACGATTGAAGTAACCCACACGCGACATGATGAAGACAGAGACGGGATTACTGATGGAATTAAAAACAACGAATTTTACACAATTTTCATGGTTGTAAACGTAATGCCCAAAGTTTAACCAAATGTTAACCTAGATCCAATCCAGTTGCCGGATAACGATTGTGTCATGCATGGGACTGGACCGCATACTCCAATGGCACGTGGCACCTCCAATAATAGGCCTAATGTTTGCACAGACACACAAATGGACTGGAACTACCGTGTACAGGTAGGCCTATAAGCCATAATCCACAGCCGTTGAATTGGTGCTAAGGTATTGAAGTTGACCATAATCTGTATAGGCTTAAACTGTAGCCTATGCTAGACTGTACAGGGTGCGGCAAAAAAATAGCCCCCCCCCCAAAAAAAAATTTTTTTTCTGGTTTCTCAGCAACCGTTTAGAGTTTTAATTTTAAAATTTACAGATTTATTTAGTATAACCTTCTACATCAAACTGTCAAGTAAAATGTGACTCCGTTGAAAAACGACGAAGTTATAGACTTTTTAACATGACCGTCTACCGATTTTTCAGCATTCAAAAATGTTCAAGCTACTACACCAATGCAACAACATCGTTGAAACAACACAGTTAACTAATGATCAGATGCCAGAATTTCATTGTCAATGTGAATGTTCGAAGTGTCCACCACCAGCTCCAAGTTCCAACAGGAGCCTTCAGTCGCTTACTTTGATAAGTCTTTCACAGCCTTGTCGATCGGTCCTTGTCCCAGATAACCTGAAGCGCTTCTTTGACTTCGACGATAGTTTTCGACTTTGTTTTAAGCTTGGAGTAAGCGTCCAACATTGCATCCCTTACTCAATAGTCCATTGGGTTTATATTCGGCAAATTTGAAGGCAACTGGGTTTTTTGACGAAATCTGGACAGTTGGCCCGCAGCCCGTTCCGTGCGCTGCGTGCTGTGTGTTGGCGCGCCGTCCTGCTGGAAGATGAACCCGGTGAGAAGCCGGCGATTGCTTTAAAACGATAATTAAGTAATAATTTATAAACAAAATAAATTACTGTTTATCAAAACGTCACTGTGACGTCATCGACAAAAACGTGTTAAGCGGTTTTTGAAAATTAAATAGCATTTTTAGCTTAAGCTTAAACATTTTTTAATGCTGAAAAATCGGTAGGCGGACACGTTGAAAAGTTTATAACTGCGTCGTTTTTTCAACAGAGTCATATTTTACTTGGCGGTTAGATGTAGAAGATTTAACTAAACAAAACGGTAAAATTTCACTTTAAAATCCCAAACGGTTGTTGAGAAAACAGCGAAAAACTTTAAGGGGCTACTTTTTTGCCGCACCCTGTAAACTATAGGCCTACAGTAGTTTTAATCCGAACAGGTTACAACTCGTTCAGTAGGCCTACGCGTCTGGCGTTTTTACGCGCAACAGCAGCACCTGCTGTAGCGCGTCTTAGCCATCGCAATTCTGTCTGTCCGTCCGTTCGTCACACGGGTAGATCAGTCAAAAACGGTGCAAGCTAGGATCACCAAATTTTCACCATCGGTTGGTTGGAAAACTCTAGTTTCAGGATCCGTAAAGCTTTTTTCATAAATTCGAAAGGAGTCACCCCCAGCTAAGGCGCTAAATGAGAAGGGGTAGGGAAAATTTGCGATTTTCAGCCGATACGGCGTTGGCTGAGCGAGATAGGTCGCGCCCTTTGGTAAGTACAAGTAAAACACTATAGATAATTAGCCGCCGGTCATCTGGCGCCCTCTGGTGACTGTAAAAAAACTGGGCTTTCAAACATGCATCGCTGCTGCGCGTTCCCTTTTGCGTTAGCTGGGTTTTTCTTGTTTCTGTTGGCCTACTGCGTCATGAACACAGACAACCCCCTCGCGAGAAACCCCCGTACGACAAAACTCACTCTTCTTTGTCATGCCTTAATGCATGTTGAATTCTTGTAAACAATTTTGCTGTATTTTGTTCGTTTTTAGTACTAGGCCTAATGATTTCATAAAAATGTCGCGATATCATGTGGGAAAGGGGGTTATCAAAACCCGCTAGGCCTAGTTGCAACGAAGCGAGAGTTATCAGTTTTGCCATGGGGGTGTCGTACACTTAGGCTGCAGTTTTTACGCGTGAGAGCTAGTTACTAGCTATAGCGCGTATTATCTACGGTAATTCTGTCTGTCTGTCCGTCCGTCTCTCTGTCTGTCCATCACGTCCCGTTACCGTTCCAAGACCAGGTGAGATAGAGACTTCGGGTTTTCACCATATGATAGCTGATAGGCACAGACATGCTGCTTATCATAACAAGCACTGACAACGAGCTTCTTAGAAATGTCAACATCGATGACTTTGAATGACCTTAAAACCTAAAAGTATTGATTTTGTGTGATTTTTTGGCAATTTTTGGC
>Ga0209367_1007035_pt1 | contig 15531 bp, 10 predicted proteins | sample WorMetLIZISLAND2_FD_187412 | JGI IMG/M metagenome (GOLD analysis project Ga0209367, IMG submission 187412) | Marine gutless worms symbiont microbial communities from Max Planck institute for Marine Microbiology, Germany - Olavius geniculatus... ... | reverse complement strand
AGGGCAAATTACCGGTCCTGGCCCAAAAAAATTACGAGACCTAGCTGAGTAACGTTTACACAAATTTTAGTTTTTCTACCCTTTTTTTGTTTTCAAGGTACCTGAGCCCGTACGCGACAGACAGACAGACGTACGTACGAGAAAGACCTGGAATGCAGCTAATTAGGTTTGCCGCATAACAACTGAAAATACTCAAGTTATGGCCAATTTGCACCTACGACGCAACTCCACTTGACTGTTGTGACCACAGACATATGGTCTTGACTCTGGGTGACAATGCAATGACCAGACCACGCGTTGTTTGCTAGTTCGGCTGAGCGATTGAGTTGTCGGTGTCGTACGGGTGAACTGGCGATTGTACCCCATTTACACCATCGAGCAAACATAGAGCAAATATTTTTGCTAGGATTCATCCAGCTAGCTCGATGAGCTATGGTAATTAGCATGCTAATTAGAGGACGGGAGGGTTGTAATTGGAAGGCCTATATAACACGTGATCAGCCGTAGGCTAAGCCTAGGCCTATATTTGAGCCAGGGCCTGCTTGATGTTTGCTCAATCGTGTAAACGGAGTATTAATTTCGTCATGTTTTCCACCAACATGCGTGCAATAAACAGACGCGAGACGCGTTTCAATCGTCACGCCGCTCAACAGGAGTGAGATTATGGAACACTGGCAGAAGACAATGTGGTGAGTAGGGTTCGTCAGACATTATAACACTTGACTTCCAGGACTGCAATGCTAAGACCAAATTCCAATGTTTTCAAGGACTTTTAGGATACACAGTGATGGTGGGGTTCTTAGGGAGTAGGCAGCGACCCCTTTCCACCAGCTATGGGATTTGGGGAACATTGTAACCTTCCCCGGTCGAGTTTAAGGTAGAACTCCAGCCACAAACGATTAATTGGTCATGAAAAAGCCCTGGAAATGTTGGTTTTTACTGCACAATTCAGCACACAATGTATTACAATGAATTTATTCTCTAGAGAGCGCTATTTGAACTAGAAAGCAAAAATCACAGGACCACTGCTTTAGAATTTCTTGACCTTTTCAGGGTTTTTTGCAGGAGCTGTGCCTTTTGACATGACATTCCAGGTCTTGAAATGTCAACACTTTTAATTTCATGACTTACCAGGGTCTGAGAAAGTAAAATGAAGTGGATCATGAAATAGTAAAATGAAAAGGATCATGAAATAATAACAAAGTTTAAACCGTCAAATTTTTGCAGCTTATTATTAGATGCACACACTGAGATTATAAACAACCTTCTCGCACATAAACATTACGCATGCATGCTGCTGGCCCACTACAACACAATATAGGCTTAACTAAACACTCAACAGAATGCAAACAAATGCATTATTAATTAATACAAAAATTAAAAAAAACAAAACAAGTACAGCCAAATCTTACACATGCTAGTGATTTTATCCCATAGCTGAGTCGACAACATTTTAAGTAACAAAAACAAATTAATTTTCGAAAAAAACAACACAATCTAACTCGCATGTTTGTGTTAATAGCAGAGGCGTTTATACTCCCTTAAAGAAAGTTTCTTCCCTCAGTCTCCCTCACTTTTCCTTTTCATCTTTTCCCCATTCACCATTTTTCTTGTGTCTTTTTCCTGAATCCAGCTAGAGGGTCTGGGGAGCACTGTAGCTGCCCCACTGGCGTATGGGAAGGGGGAAGTAAGTAAGTAAGTAAGTACCAATTTATATGCATCACATGTCGCTGGTGAAGTCAATTAACCCCACAAAATGCACCAATCCACCTACATTTTCCAAAAAATTTCCTGGCAGTAACATACCTAAGCTCATAATGGTAGATGGGCTTGCTTGCCCTTATCCACTCCACCATGGGGGCGCATTCATCATCTCCCCTTTTAAGTCATTTTACTTTTTTTCTTCAGATCTCATGTGCCCAAAGATGCCCCTGCTTAACATGGAACAGTCAGTAACAAATCTACTACGCAAGGCCTAAAAAATCCTGTACTTCCGGTTGCAGCCAGCAAAAAACGGATGGGAGAGAAATTTTTTAAAGATATAGAAAATATTTTTTATATCACGACATATCGCAAAAACTCGTAAAAACAAGCCGACACCCTCAAATATTAACCATGAGAATTAAACTAAAAAACTGCAGCATAAGAGACAGTCAGACTTCCATAAAACTTTGAAAACAAGCAAGAAAACTGCAAAAATATTTCTAACTGTCCAACAGAAATTTCAGTGAGGCATGTTTTTAAGCGACGAACAGCAACAGAAAGCATGAGATTTTTTCTGGGCCTAACAACCGAGTCGAGTTTTTCTCATCCTTCCTGCATAGTCCAACGTTTTGTACATAAGACGTAGAAAAGTGTGCACATGTGACGGAGACCAGACACCACAGATAGCTGTGCAAGTGCAAGCAAAACAAAAGCCAACGTAACATTATTGGTGACCTGGCAAAACCTAGACAGACAAAATCTGGGCTCACGAAACCTGGAAACAGCAATATAGGCTTCCATTTAAGAAATAAAATTAAGGATAGGGTTATGCTTAGGAATTATGGTTAGGGAGAGGGTTAACGATTGGGGTTCGGGTAAAGGGTTAGGGATTTGGCTTAAAAATAACATTAGCAATAGGGATAGGTAAGGGTTAAAGTTAGGGTTAGGGATTAGTGACAGGGATAGAGTTACAAAAAGAGTTCATGTAGTGGGCTAGTTTTGATGTTCCAGGCTTTGTTGGTCGGTCCAGGTTTTGATAGGGACCCAACATTGTTATAGCAATGCGTGCAATGTGTCTAAAGGTGTGTACAGTGTGACAGAACCGTAATGAACTGGACTGGAATGAAAGCCATGTGCTGCAGCTTTCATCTCATTTCCTTTCAACTGAGTTCTGCAAAACCCTAAGTTAGGTGCTGTTGCAAGTAGAAATTGGTTCAAGGCCGTTGATAATATGGTATTCACATGCCAATGTTAATATACCGACAATAGAAAGTATTAGAAGTGTATTTCGTGTTGTAAATCTAAAGTTATATCGCTCCTTACAAAATATATTGTTTTCAGGTTTCAACCTGGCGTGGCAGGCTTCTCACAGTATGTACACCCTCCTTATAGCTTAACCGGGCAGGAAATATATAATAATTAATACTACTTTGCCAAAAATGCAAAATGAAGGCACGCAACGTCACTAAGAGATTTACACGAGAACTACCCAAAAGCCAAAAGTCAGCAGCAAAAGTTAAAGCATTTTGATCCACACCCGAGCAAATGAATATCATGAATTGCCCCGACACCGCAAGTTGTTAAAGACAGGGCAACACACCAATGTTCATATCTTCACCAGGTATTGCCAGATTTTGAAAAATTCCGCAAACTTTCTGTTGTTATTTTTCTGCCGTATTAACAGGAAAAAAATTCCAAAAGTTGGTCGATATCCCGCAGAGATATCTACAAGAGTTTGGTTCCGAACTTTTGCCAAAACGTTGGCTAGATATCGAGCGATTATAAAACTGTTTCAACACTAATCATTTATTTCAAATATGTGACTGCAAAAAAGGAGTCTGTATCCAATTCTAAAAATTTTTGAATTTTTTTTGTAATGTTTTTTCTGTCCACATTAAAAGCTGGTCTACATCTGATAAAAATAAGTAGTTTTTATGTACAAAAGTTGGGAGCCATGCTTTCTTCCATATCTTTCTAAATTTTTTCCAATCGTTTCACTCAAAATTTTCTGCCGACTTCAATGTCGAAAAAGTTCCAAAAATCGGTCAATATTTGGCAAAAATGTGCACAGGAATAAGCTGTCAAACTTTTGTCCACATCTTTGGGAGACAGCCAGTAATTGTCAAAATTCACCCACTTCACATTTTCTCTTGATTTCAGAGTCTACAAGCAGAAGAATTGCGAAAGTCATGAAAAACCTCCCAAGAGAACTTCTGCAGATATCAACTGACTTTGAACATTTTAAAACTATCATTTTGTTGTGTATTTTCTGCCAAGTCCAATGGCAAAATGATTTTGAAAATTAGGCCAAAATCTGGTGAAAATGTGGACAAAACTTTGGTCGTGCAACGTCTGTTTTCTGACCCACGGTGTACTGACATCTAGACATCTAGACTATCACCGAGCCAATGATGATGTGCGTAGCAAAGTTATTCAGTGTTGACGTTAATGGTCCAATATGCGCAGATTGCCTGAGACAATCTTGTTCTCAAGTATTGCACCGGGAGGGATGTCAATGCGCTCACCATGGTTAGCGATTATTATCACCGTGCCCTGCACATTTCACAATAACAACGACAATATTAGTAATAACTAATCTTCAATTATAACTGACATAACATCACAGCAAAAGTTGAAGGCTCACGGGAAACCCATTGCATTACTCCAATGGCGTATCAGACAGATGGGGTATCAGACGATGGGGTCTACTGGTTATGTGGCTATAGTCCACAAGGTGTATACAGCAACATGCATTTTTGTTTAACTTTAACCCTCACCCTAACTCTAACTCTAACCCTAATCTTAACTCTATCCATAACTTTACTCTTAGTTGAGATGAAATGTGGAGATTCAGTCAGCGCCTGTAGAAGCGTATAGGAAAGAATCCTAAAACCTTCGGACTATCGGACCTTCGAATTATCATGCAGTGTTACCTGCCACCCGACATGAATGAATGTGCCCCACTTTAACCCTAGCCAGACAGGCCGGTACTCGATTTACCTACCCTGGAGGGATGGAAGGCTGAGTTGACCTAGGCAGCTGGCAACATACCAAGATGGTTTACCTGCCCGCAGGCAGTCACCCATCCAAGTACTAACCCAGTCCACCGTAGAGTAACTAGCACTACAGCACTACTACTATGGCAAAAGTATTAAGTTTAGAAGAGGTCTACTGGTCTATTATGTTATTACCTTCAGTGTAACTGGACTCCTGAAAACGACATTTTCAGAGACACAAAATGAAATGATCCGACTATATGGTGTTACTACTACTACTACTACTACTACTACTACTGCTGCTATTACCATTGCTACTAAGACTGCATTCACATAAACACAAGTACGAGTCGGGCATTATCTGTTGTGGCATTATCAATTGCGTGGCTTGTAGAAGCTTCACTCGTACAAGTGGAGTGTTGACGATCACTTGTACAGAAACATAACTCAACGCCTATCAGCCATATTGAATGACATCGAATCGAGGAAATGCTTTGTAAATAAAACAACACTGTTTCACTACAAAGTTACTATTTTTACAAACCGCACACCTCTAACGATTAACAGTTTTACAATGACGTCGGTTTTGATGTCAAATATGTGCCACAGCTTTTGTACTTTATATTATTGCTGTTTACGAGTAGTTTACTTTGCACAGGTTGGATAAAAACATGACCTATGCAAAAACAACTTGTACGAGTGAAATTTACAGGTAACCCGTACTCTTATGTATGTGAACGGCTGCTGTACCGCCATTGAAATGCACGACAGGCACCCGGACCCGTACTCATGTCTATGCGAACACAGCCTAAAACTGCTATTACTATGCTGATGGGGTAATGTATGCAAAGAAGGTCTATTATGTTTGACGAGGGGGGGTCTATAATATACCTTGAGCGTAACTCCGCGTCCGAAGGTGACGTCTCCGCTGACCGTGAGATGGTCAAGCTCCAACATGTCAGGGATGCTGGCGAAACGTGCCAGAAACTCATGCACCTAGCGGCACAAATACAATTAAAGGGTTAAAAGTCGTGTCCACAGATCGCAGAACTACAGAGCGTCACCTGCCATATTGGATCGCAGAGTGTTGCCTGACACCTGACACAGGTGAATGCACCCCACCTTAACTCCATCCAGAAAGGGCTGATTTACCTACTCCACAGGGATGGAAGGCTGAGTTGACCTTGATGTTGGTTATATACTGAGATGGTTTAGCAGTAACCCATCCAAGAAGTAAGTAACCACTTGATAGTGACCAGAACGAAAACTAAAGCCACGAACTCCTGCATCAGTGAACTGAACTGAGTTTATAATAACCTAAATTTGTGCTGGCTGCAAATATGGGTGTTTGAGTCAATCACAATTTTTGTAAACACAAGGGGTATGCAAAAAGTTTTGAGCCACGATATACTGGACAAAATTTTTTTGTTGTATCAGTAGATAAACACCATCAGGGTTAAGATACCCAGGCAGATACCCCCAAAATGTGGTAGTTTTTTGGAAAAAAAATCCCCCAAAACCCTATCCCAAACATAACAATCCATTTTTCTTTCTCATTCCACTAATAATGAAATATTTTATTATGGCTAGCTTTTTGAAACATTTAAACCTAAAATTTGGCAAATACTGGTATATTTTCTGCTGTGGCGATCAAATAGAAACCCACACGAATCAACCAAATAAAAACCCGTAGAAATCCGAAAAACCATCAAGTTGGGTCTTTTTACCAAAAAACTCCAAAGACCCAAAACCTAGAAAAGCCCAAAATGACTAGGATGAAACAAGTAATTTGAGCAAAGTTCATGAAACGTGCGACAGCCTTAGCTGTTCCTGTTCGCAGATTGTCTTGTCTATCTCCAGCTATTTCGTCACAATTCACCTGTGAAGTCTGCACCGAAGCCGAAAATTGAAAAAAACTAATACTCCCTATTTTGGGGGTTCAAGGTCATCGATGTCAATAACGCTAAAAAGCTCATCATTAGTGCTTCTCATGATAAGCAGCGTATCTATGCCTGTCTCTTCAACTGTTTTCACGCTAGACATGCCAATATCAGTAAAATAGCCACTTTTTAGAGGGGTGCCCCTTTTTGATGCTCGCATGCACAAGCTTCCTTGAACCTACGGGGTCAGGATTTGGACTGCTAAAATTAACGTTTAATGCTGAAAAATCCATATGCAGGTTGTCTTCGTCTATCTTCAGCCATTTCGTAGCAATTCAGACTTAAAATGTGTGCTGCAGCCAAAAATTGAGAAAAAATTCACCCAAACCCCTCTTTTGGGGGTTCAAGGTCGTTCAAGGTCATGAATGTTGACAGATCCTAACTTGCACCGTTTTGATACAGATCAATGGTGTGATGGACAGACAGACGAACAGACGGACGCCTCGACGATGGCTAAGATGTGCAAAGCATTACATGCTGTAGCGCGTAAAAAACGCAAGGTTTTTGCAACAACAAACCCTGCTGAAAGAGGTTCCCAGCTTGACAAGTGGCACCGATGGAAAAGATCTTTTAGGATTCATTTCCAGCGATCCAGCACGCAGACTATAGAGATTGCTCATGATAATCAGCAAGTCCGACGTCGTCTTGACCGGCAGAAACCTTCTCCTTGGTACGTTCACACCTGCCACAGATTTTAATTAAAAAACTGCAGAAATTGTCAGTTATTCACATGTTTAACTGCAAGAAAATTTCGAAACTAAGTAAAAAATTTAATCTTCAGTTATATGATGAGAAAGCATCATAAATCAGATATGACAATAAACATTACATCTCAAGATGACACCGGAAATCCATTTCTCCAGAAAACAACAAACATTTCAAAAGGCCGGCAACAAAAGTGGATAAAAACAGACTAAATAACTGCATCTCAATTCCTTGTCACCCTCGGGTAAAAAATCTATCGCCAGTAGTAATCAAGAAGAATGGCGTAATTAACTGTACAAAAACTAGTATGACGTAATCCATGAAGTGTTAGACATTCGATACACAGAGTGACAAAAGTTCAAATAATTTAAAGGCCTCAATTTACTTAATTTATAAGATGTCTCAAAATTAGAACAAGAGAAAGCACTTGGAGAGCGCAGGTAGCTTTGCCAAGGCAAAGCTATTCGCCAGGTGGTGTCACCATCTTCACTTTGCTAGCGGTTCCCTTATGCCCCCTTTAACGCAATGGTAACGAAAATTTCAAAGTGATCCAGAATCCAGGATTCCTGCCGGATCACCCCCAAAATTGAATCACCTGTAGCTTATGCCATGCCTGACACACCCTCAAAATTTCAGAGAGATCCGTCCATAACTTTTTGAGTTATCTTGCTAACAGACAGACAGACAGACAAACAGACAAAAACTGGCAAAAACATAACCTCCTTGGCGGAGGTAAAAATTTGCTGTCATGTGCTGCAGAATTTGGCAAACCAGCACACAGAATTCAGACAAAATTTGCCACGGAAAACTGTACCCCTACCTATCAGCCAGGGTCACACCCACATCCCTGGGACAAATCATAAAAAATTAACGTACCGACAGCGCCCTCGAAGCTTGTGATCCCTGCGCCAACGGCCGTCTCCAGCTGAATTATGTTCAGACCGTTGTCCAGCGTCTGTCAGCAAATACACAACACTGACGTTCCAAGCTCCGTCCAAGTTTTACTCGCCTTTAAACGAACTCTTGCCACCAAAATGTTGGTTCTTGGCCTACACTTTAACCTCTCCGTGTATTTCCAAACGCGTTCACCACTTGACATTTAGTAACACCCACCACATCCATATCTGATACTTGTTTTAAGACTCACTTCGTAATCCTATCTTTCATCATGGTGTCCAAAATGTATAAGCGCTCATAATCGCCCTCTACTCAAATGCGATGACTGATAGTGTCTTACATTTGTATATCACATATGCATCCAGGCAGAACACGCTGTCGATCATGGTCATAAACTAAGTACATTTCAGCACAGTCTACTGTGTATTGTGCTTCGTTAAACCTGCATTATACACTGCTGACCATGCTAAAACCTATATTTTACAGTTCCACGAAGAATAGATGGCTGAGTTGACCTGGACACTGGCTACATACTGAGATACTTTACCTGTCCACAGAAAGTACTAAACAGGCCCAGCGCAGAGCAACTTTATTGACTAAAATCAATGCACTGCCACAAAGGCAAACTAACAACCTAATTTGAGACAGTATTCTTTCCATTTTCGAAGTATTCATTAGTCCGCCCAAAAGCGATAGCTTTCAGAGCAGACTTATATTTTGCTGGCATTTTTATGTGCTCTCCTTTCCCGTTGCGAGACCTCCGAGCTCTGTCAGCCGATCGTTGCGAAATTTCAGGGGCCCTTTCCAAAAAAATTTTAGTGGCCAAAAACATGCAAAATTTGACCTAATTTCAGTTGACTTCAAACTTCGACGGCGAATATTTCCGCAATGGATAAAGATAAATCAGACAAGACACGATTTACTGCATTCCCTCTTGCATTCGAGGAAAAGTCCGGTGAACTTTGGTCCACTAATTACGGAGATCTCGATGTGACCCACCGAAATTGACTTTTTCGGGAGACCATATTTCGGCTTCTACGAGGTGCTGAATCCTCCAAATTTCTACATGCGCCAAAAAATGACCAAGCCTTTTACTAGTGCACCCTCCACTGGGGACAGGTGTCCCCCTTACAATTTTTTTCAAAGGGGTCCTAAATTGGCTTAAATTTCAGCAAGTGCACGCTTATAATTTATGGGGTAGTAAGAGTGGCCCCACAAGACTTTTCCACGTAACATGCCTCTAGGTTGGGGTGATAATGCCGGTACAAATTTGGGGGGGGGGGCACAACCACCTTAAAATTTTAGAGGGCAAAAAATGTCCGAAATTTGGTGCGATGTAGGAAAACTTTAGACGTTGACCGTGAACATCTCTGGAACGGACAGAGATATCGACAAGCTGTAAACGACGTTATCAAGCACAATCACTCCGGAGTTGAAGAAGGAAAATCTGGTGCACTTTGGTTTACTAACAAAAAAGTTATGGATGCGCATTTTGACCTGCCATAAGTCGACACTGCGCGTTCTGCATATGCTAATGCATTTGAGTTGGAGCAACGTGACTGCCCCCGAGGGAAACTCACCCCGATGAATTTTCCCCCAATTGAATTCACAGTGCCGGGCGGACTCACGTTGGGCTTTGCCCCAAATTTCTAGTTTTTACCTGAAATCTGCATAAACACTGGTACATGACATAAAAAACCCACACTTTCAAAAGTTCTTTTAAAAATCTTAAGACCATTCGTTAAAAAATGCCACATTTCAGACTGCATTTACATAATCAATATGCAGCCTCTGTTCCAAGTTTCCCTAAGATATCTTTCTGAGAAAGTTGGCCACAGAAAGAAGCACGAATCATAGCAGCAGGGCGATAGCAGTCGAAAACAGCGTACGTACCTTTGGATTGACGATGATCTCCATGTGTAGAAAATGTTTCTCAACGACGGCTCTCATAGCAGGCATGCTCACCCACAAGTTATTCGTGTTGAATATCCTGTTAACATCGCAACACGATCACCAGTAAGCCTAGTAGTAGTACTGAGCAAAGTTTGAGTGAGTGAGAGTAATGTTTAACGTCTCACCCGACACAGCAAAGATCATTTTCGGGACAGCTTTTCCAGGCAAAATGCACATACACATAATATGTGACAGTAATGGAACAGAAGTCCAACCTTCACAGCAAACCCTAACATGAAACACAAAAACACAGAAACGACCTGAAGATAAAACTGTAAGAACTCGCCATTATAATTGTGCATATTTAAGAGTAATGGCAGTTCTAATAATCTTCCCCGTTATTCTCCACACAGTCATCAGTCTCATAATGCTATCTATTGGAGACTTGATGAGCGAAGTTTGACCAAATCCAGCGATGCACAGAAGAGAAATTGCAAAACAATTCCACGTTGAAATGCGTGGCACGCACTGGTTGGTGAACAGTCAGGATGTGACCTTGACAACGACACTGACCTATGACCCCAGTATTCACTTAGCTTATCTCTGTCTCAAAATCACGGTCAAAAACGTAACAAAAATGTACAAAAGTATACTCATTAAAAACATATAATAATATAATATACAGTAAAATAATAAGCAGAACAGCAAAACTTACTTGAACTTGCTAACACTCTTGAACTCATCAACCTGAAATGTATCGCACCACAAACAAACTGATGGGTGTCAAAAATCCAAAGGTTCAATATTCTGAAGGTGTATACTGCAACACGTATTTTTACTAACTCTCAACCACACCCTAAGGCTGTGTTCACATAGACATGAGTACGAGTCCGGGTTTTGGTTTACGGGTGAATGCTTTGCGAACATCCCAACAATGCATCATAATTAATTTTACTAACTGCGCACCTCCAGCAGTGAACAATTCAACAACGACATAAGTTCTGATGTCACTTAAGCGTCATAGTTTGTATAAATTAAATTAATGTTATTTGCATGTTGTTTTGCAGCCTATTTTAACAGATGCATAAAAATGCAATGCGATGTGCTCAAAAGTGAGTGAGTAGGGTTTAACGTTCCACCAAACACAGTATATAGGTAATTTCGGGGATGGCCTTTCCAGGCAGAATGCACACAAACACATAATAACAGAACAGTTTAACCTTTACAGAAACACAAAACACAAAAATCGAGCTGAACCTAAAAAAACTATAATTGTAAGAACTCCATTATATGCATGCATATGTAATTAAGAATAATGGTAGTTCTAATAATCTTCCCTGTTCATTAGAACTAATTAGAATTAGCAGCAATAAAAATATTATTATAGCTTGGAAGATTGGCTTATTCTTTAAGAAATGCTTAACATTAGCTACTTGACAGTCATTCACTAGCAAATAAAATATTCAAACAAACTCACCCGTTCTTTAGGAACCTGAGCGATTTCCAGAAGTCGCAATTTGTCCTCATACTGGACCAGAGTTCCACCCTAGACCATTGCAAAACCATTATCTACTGTACCCATCACTAATCTAGACAAACCACAGCATTCTAAGAAAAAAAACTTTAAAACAACAGAGATGCAGAAATTAACACCAGTTGAACAATGGTTATAACGTTGCACATTAAAATACTGCCAATATTATAGGCAAAAAACACGGTGTACTGGCTGACGTGGTGAGTGAAACACATTAATCTTGGATGGCTTGCTTGTGCAAAGTCCTTACAATATCACATTTCGTTGACTTTTATTCTGCAGAAAATAATAAACAATTTATTGACTAGTTGTTAGATAATTAATCGCAGCAGCAGCAACAGTAGTAGTACACTATGTTCGGAAAAAAAGTAACCCCCTATACATCATACAACAGAAATGACAAATCTAAACGAATCTCAATAAAATTTCATACTCTTACTCTCCAAGAAATTGTTAAAAAGTGTGATTTAGATTCATTCAGATTTGACATTTACATTGTATGATGTCCAGGGGGTTACTTTTTTCCTCAACACAGGGTAGAAGTAGTCGACCACAAACCTTGACATCAGCTCTGGTCTTATCTGTCACCTCCATCACAAACTCGCACTGACCTTTCTGATTTGGGTTCAGCAGATAGTTGAGAATGTCTGATTAAAAGCAGACTTAAGGTCAAACCGACAACAAGAAATTGTTAACAATAATAACACGCTGCCAACTTATAGCATTAAAACTGACATGAGTTTAATTTCGTGCTACACACCAGTGCAGACACTTTCTGCTTAGGTGCAATAGTTCAACTTTCATTGCGTGTCAAAAGCCCAAATTGCATTATGCCGACATTGCGAGAAAGTCTGCAGACTTTCATGATTTGCGTCTCCCGCGAACTATGACGCGGACTTTCGCTGTTGCCTATGCTCCATTACAGCGACACAAACGGGTCTGTCGCGGACTTTGTCGCAACCCTCTTGACATGTCGAGATGGCTTCCCCGTTTTGTGGTTTGCGTCAGTAACTTTCATCGAAAAGTTTTGCTGAAAGTCAGCGTAATGGAATTTAGGCTAAAAGAAATAACACAAAACCTGAATCGAATTACAAGAGGGGCAGGAGTTAATGTTATGCTGCTGGTGACGTCACAGATTACAGACAATCTGCTGACGAAACGACGTCATTACTACTGTGACATCATGCACACATACACACACCAGAGACGTGCAGATCCTGGAATTTCAGCTCCGCATCGGCAAGTAGCATCCACATCTGCTAAACTAAGCTGTCTTGCATCCGCATCCGCACTGTCAGCAACAGTGGTAGTGTTTAAAATATACCAGTACCAGAACCCAGGGCCAGCCTTTAACAACATGGTATGTGCAAAGAACTGCAAATGCAACTGGAATTTTGTAGTACTGTTGTTGCTAGAAAGTAGGAACGTAGCTGTAAGAAATTTCTTTTTCTCATGTAGCGTCCATGTCCGCATCCGAAAAGATAAAAAATTATTGCGTTCACGACCGCATCTGCAAAATGCTTGCGGATGTGCGTTCCGTCTACAGACATCTGACACAACATTAAGCAGACACACACGCACGAGTGAATACATTACCTCCACTGTTCGCTAAATTTACTTGCCAGAGACAATACGTGTCACATTATCATCTATCTGCAAGGATACTCATGTCAACAGTAGCGCCAAGGTTGTCAATGTTGGAGATGAATACATATTCTTTGCCGTCGTCCAACAGTTTCTGTAGAACGCCGGAGTTGTAAAAGCTCTCGTAGACATCTCCGTGACCAGGCGGGTACCAGCTTATACCAACATACACACAGTACAATTACATCCTCGAGAAGTTGACTGATGTTCAAGGCACCTTGAGAACAAAAAGCAGCGTCCTTGGCCTTGGCCAGAAGCTGAGCACTTCAAGAAATTCTCAAAACATCAAAAAGCTGCATAATTAACCTCAAACCAAACAGACACTATGCACTACTCCAGTGTAGCTTGGTGGTATAACAGTAGCGGGACGAACTGGTGACTGAAAGATCCCCGGATCGACTTGGGCACTGAGCATTTGCCAGGTAATGATTCTGGGCAAGTTGTTCACACACATGTGCCTCTGTCACCAAGCAGTATAATTTGGTACCGGTCAAAGGGCAGTGATGCTCTCTGGCTAGGAAGGTAACTGCGGGCCTGCTGGAAAGTAATGGCAGCCTACCACCGCGCTTATGACTACACCACCTGCGGGCTGACTGCCTAGACACAGGGAACACCTCCGGCCCCTACGCTCGTTATTGAATATGGGATACCTTTACCTTTACTACATTGTATGGCAATGATCACAATCTGCTTAAGTATTCACATACCTACTTACATACTTCAGAACGTGTCCACATGCCCATACAATCCATGTACATTTGAAACAGAACTGCCGAAATAGTTCAACAGGGAGTTATATCAATGCATGCAGACTGCACAAATAAAATGTCTAGCACTTCAAGAAGATATCATAGCAGATATTTAGAAATCTACAGAAAAGAAAGTTGTGGACAAATTTGCTAAGAGGCCGCACTAACAGTTAACTCTGAAAGTAGCTTAAGACTAATGAAACGAAATAAATGTCAAGTTATGCCGGGAAATGCACTAAGGTAAAAGAAAACCAATTTGAAAATGTGAGCTGAACGAGGTAACCTGAAAACTGTTAAATTAACATGTGCAGAAATAGCAACAAAACAATAACAACATACTGGACAAAAATATGAAGGATACTTAAGAAAATGGAAGTGACAAATCCACGAAACATTAATAACAAAAAAAAATAATAAGGATGGAAAAACAATACCAAAAATCGAACAAAGTAGATTGATTACTGCACATACAAAAAATTATGTGACATGCATCAGAAAAAGTGAATATCGAGGGAGGGGGATAAATAACTGGAGGTAGGATACCGTTGTCATAGACATACTACATGCAGGATGGTGCTTAAACTTACCAGTCGGCGGCACTTAAATCTTTACTAGCTCTGAACAAAATCGCATCCAGCTATATGTTTTGGAAAAAAACTTACTCTGCCACCCTGGTGCCTGACTTATGATCTATAGCTATCAAATGGCTACTACTTGCATGAGTGATAGGCATGTGCGGTTTTCGAAATATAACATCGGTTCGGTTTTCAGTTCAGTTCTGAAAAAACACCGTTTTCGGTTCAGTTTTTACGGTCTGATGTTTAGCATGTAGTGGACTGAATTCTTAATTAAGTCTGTTGTCCGCAATAGCAATCTTTTACTCTGCGTATTACGTCAGAAATTATGCAGACTACTTCGTGTGCTGACTGCTATAATGGTTCAACTGATCGTAGGTTGAAGTGTTTTGAAACTAGATCTAGAGAAAGTTACTTCGACTGACAAAGTGTGAAAACCATCTAAAAACCGGCAGTTCGGATTCTTAGAAACCAAACCGCAAAAATCAAGTTTTTTTGTTTTTAAAATTTAACTCCGGTTCAGTTGAAAAAAAAACTGAAAACCAAAATTTTCAGTGGGTTTCGCACACCCCTAATAAGTGACTGCAAACTGCTAAACCATCACCAAAGTTAACTCAGCCTTCTATCCTGCTGGGGTAGGTAAACTGAGTACCAACCTGCCTGGATAGGGCTAAGACAGGGCACGTTCACCTGTGTTGGGTAGCAGGTAATACTGCATGATCCCCTATGGCAGGTGACGCTCTGTAGCTTTGAGACAGGTTGCCATTAAGAGGTAGAAAAAACTTATAAACCTTTAACAACAAGTAATTTGAGCAAAGCTCATGAGACGCGCGAAAGCCTATAGCAGTTCCTGTTCGCAGGTAATCGTAGTCTATCTCCATCCATTTCGTCGCA
>Ga0209367_1007034_pt1 | contig 15532 bp, 8 predicted proteins | sample WorMetLIZISLAND2_FD_187412 | JGI IMG/M metagenome (GOLD analysis project Ga0209367, IMG submission 187412) | Marine gutless worms symbiont microbial communities from Max Planck institute for Marine Microbiology, Germany - Olavius geniculatus... ... | reverse complement strand
ATTTTGGACCGGCATTATAAAATTGGGCCTAGTACTGACCATCGTGCAAAATTTCACGCCGGTCGGCCCATGCATCTCGGAGATCTCGCGAGTGAAAAAAACATCATGTGTAAAACATAAGTCCTTCCGAAAACTATCGACATCATCTTCAGATCAATAGGCCTAAAGTAGAAAAACTTTTCATAATAGCTTCAAAATGAACTAGTAGTTAAGCAAGTGAAACGTCAGATGTCAACAAAAAATTGTCAACAGAGTTCGCAAATGAATTCTCTGCGCTGGTATCCCACACAGCGGCAACGATGCCAGCGGCTGCAGTTCTCACACTCGACCCAGATGATCTTCTTGTCGATGCTGTGGCTGTTCTTCCCACGTCCTTTCTTGACAGGTGGCAGGACCACACCATCGCAGGTGTTGCACAGTTTACTGGTGCCATATGGCGGGTGATGCTCCGTAGTTCTGAAATTGTCTTCCAATAAAAAAACTATCACTACTTTTAATCACCACCTTTAGCCTGTGTGATCCCATATGGCAGGTAAAGCTCCATATGTACGCTACGTCTAACGCAGTTATAATACAAACGTCAGCAACAGGGAAGAAAGTACCCGACTGGCCAAGGGTTACCAACCTGTCCTCAGATCACTGCATTCTAAATTACTTTTTTGCATACTACTTCGTCTTAGTAGTTGACATCTAAGACAAAATTTGTGAGTTTTTGCTGAATTTTTGCTCACGAGCGATTACAAGTGGCCTGGTGTTACGGATGGCTGTAATGGCCATCGGTAATACCGGGCCACTTTAAATCGCTTGTGAGCAAGAATTTTGGTTAGGGTCAGAGTTAGGGATAGGGTTAGGTTTTAGGATTAGAGTAAGTGTTAGCTATGTTATCTGGTGACATATTTCACATTTAATCGCAGACATTTCATCAAACACGAAAACGTAAACAAACATAGAATATTGACACACAATGATTAGTATACCTCGCATTTGTGAATACGTTATGTTACTTTGTGACATTTAGGGCCAGTTGCACAAACCAATTTTAAGTACGTACTTAGTTAAGTACCACTTAAATTTAAGTGGTACTTAACCGGCTACTTAAATCGACTCCGTTGCACCAACACAATCTGCACATCACTTAGCTAAGTGACAGACTTAATTGTAACGACGCTTGCCATTGGCTAATTTCGATCACGTGGTGACAGCACTTCCTTGACGACCAATTACGTAACAGCTATCACGCTTCATTGACAACAATGGCCATCGCTCGAAATGATAACTTCAGAACAGTATAATTTTGAGTGAAGTGTAATATATAGGCCAAATATATGAGAATCAGCATAAATATGGACTGATACATATTTGGCTGACAATGAATATACGTTTAATACACTACATCGAACAGAATTTCGCTAAAATTATACATGACGTCGCATTGGCTATCGAAAGGCATAATGCCATGTATACGAAAATTCTTGCTGTTTTATTGTAAAAAATCTCTCTCAACAAAAAATAACAAAAACCCAACAATTTTATTACAGATAATAACTCATAAGACATAAATCTTTGCAAAAACACTTTTTGAATCACTAAAATTTGAGGAAAGGTTGATAACCTTTTACCGAAAGATTTATATAGATAATGCGGACCTGCGGACCAACCAAAGGGTAAACTGCGGACCTGGTCCACAGGTCTGGTGAGCAGTTTATCCGTTGGTCGTTCCGCAGGTCCGCATTTTACCCGTGCCCTACAGTGCCAGACTCATACTTGTGTTTGTGTGAATGCAGCTGATATGCGCTTTACCCGTAGCTCTGCATATAATGCAAAGACAGTACCTGTCTGACATGTCGACCGGTGATGTTTTATCACAGACGTATGGCACCAGAACCGAGACTGTCAACTAGTGTAAGCCTTTGCTAATCCAACGGCAAATGAGTGGCGTATTACGGCGTTTCTCGCACTTCGCTACATTTTGTTTGCCGAGAACGTCGATTACCGGTATTTAACACAACCGAACAATAACAAACACTTAAACAACTCATAGATGCAAATTAAATCGTCATTTACTCGTAAAAATCAACACAGCTGAAGACTGACACACTCCTTTGTGATTATTTTAGCTGAGCGGAAGTTGATATTTCATTGAAGACTGAAGAGTGGACTGAAGATAGAGCTGCACCAACCGGTTATTTTCTGACCGGTTAACCACTTAACGTCAGATTCGATTATAGTTATTTACAATGAACTGGTTATTTACTTGACGTCATCGGTCACGTAACCATTGGACTCGGCACATGTGGTTTCCTATTGCTGGTCTATTGGAACCAAGCGTCTATCTTGCACAGTTACGGAGATATAGCGTTTCAAAGATAATGGGGTCACGAGTTTGACTTTTTGGGGTCACGTGACGTCATCGGTCACGTGACCATTCGACTCAGCATATGTGGTTTTCTATTGGTGGTCCATTAGAACCATGCGTCTATCTTGCACCGTTACGGAGATATATAGCCTCAAAGTTGCATTTGCTGTTAAAGGCCAAAAGTTCACTGCGCATGCTCCGTGTCACGTGACCTGTGGGTAGGGGGTCCAAAATGACCACATATTTGGAATTCCCGAGGCCATATTGCCTATTCACTATACAACTTTTATGGGCCTAAGATGACGATTAGGGGTCGTTTATAGGCGAAATTTTTATACAGGAGCGTTTTTTGGCCGAAAATTTCCAAGTGCGTTTTTTGCCCAATTTTCGACTTTGGGGGATTTTTCAGGAATTAGATATTAACTTCGAATTTTCTACCCCTAAAAAGGCACACCCTTGCGTGAGACCGCGTCGTTTGAGCTATCGTGCGTAAAAATCCGCCGACCGGTCTGACCGTCTGACCGTCTGACCTGTAGGTCGGTCAACAACAAAAAGGTATATATATCGGAGAAAAGTTTTCGTTATATTTCACCCATTTGCCGAGAAGCCCCCAATGGACGGATGTGCACGAAATTTTGCACAGGGGGTCGTCTCGCGGACGTAATCACGTGTTTCAAATTTTGTTTCGGATCTGCGCGGGGTCGAATTTTGCCATTCTCCCTTTACCCCATAACTTACCGGTCGCCATTAACAGGGCTGTGCTACCGCACGTCTGTGAGGCTGTGATGTCAGTTTGCCAGTGTACGTTTTATAGTTGACATTTGACATTTGAGATGAAGATCCTCTCGAGGAACGAGACGAGGTGGGGGCGCTCGCGAAAAATGAGGATACTCGCGATAAACAACGCATGGTTGAAATGAGACGACCAGTAAAAGAAAGAAAAAGAAACTTTTAATGTTGGTATGCCGGACTAACCTGGCCACGATTGAAAGCACACATTTTATTAATAAAACTATTGAAAAAAACATATAAGTGGCGATGGCGACACTCGCCACAATACAAAATATATAAAATACATAAATACAAAAAATACGGTGTGCTATTCGATGCTTCTGAAGTTCTTAGCCCAAGAACTAACGTCTACATTTAGCATGTAAACAAGTAGCCAATATAAAAATGCTGTTGCCGACGAAATGTAAAGTAACGCACTTGATATTTAATTTCGAATATTGCTCACATCACCAATCTCCGTATTTACATAGAATATTTAACAGAGTAAATGACGACATTTTTGTTTTGTTTTGGAAAAATGAATTAAAAGAGTAGTTTGATAACGTTAGCTTATTCTAGACGGGCATTAGGGATTGTTATGTTTTGCATGTAGTTTTTAGAACGAGATTTTTAAAATAAGAACGCTGTCGTTTTATGAAAAATTTATGGAGTCGATGTCGGCGAGTCCTTCCTGTCCGGTAAGTTATGGGGTGTTAGTTCTGATTGTCAGTATGTATGACAGAGCAGCTGGGTTACTTCGATCCTGGAAACTGAGACAATGCCACCGGCTATGGGTAACAAGCGGATGTGCGGATGTAGCAACGGGTAAAGGGCGGATAAAATCTGCGGATGCTAAGTGCGGATGTGTGGGTAAAAGACAAATGTGGGGATAACAGTTGTCACGCACATTACCACAAAAATTTACCTGTCATGAAAGTTGTTGAGTTTTTTCAATCATTCGCTCCATAATTAACTGCTGACGCTTTACAGGCTGCGTTCGTTTGAAGTCTGCCGCTGTGAATTTCTTCACAGTTTACACTCTGCAGAGGCCTAAACAATAGCCTAATTCCTGATCACAAATTCGTCTGGACATTTACTCAGAAAACAATGATCTGCTTTGTCACTTGACGACAGCAATGTAAAACTGGCTTAAAATCAGTGAACATATGAAATATATTATTTATTTATGTACCCTGTAGTGTTCCTAGAGTGTCTTGTGGTTTTCTTCCAGACTTTGAAAATTAGTTCTTAATGTTTTCTGCTAGTCATTTAAGTGTCCTTTTGGCATCCTTCAGTTTCAGGCAGTCTGCCAGTTCATTTTGGGTGTGGTAAACAATGGAAGTCAGATATAAGTGTGTTTGTGCTTCATAGTCAAGTCGCTTTATCTGACAGATTTTTACCAGCACTAGCAGTGTATTTTAATGCTGTTTTATGTGCTTGCAATGGCATAAAATCTTTTGGTACTGTACTAGAATCATTTTGCTTTATGTGTTATTTTCAGCTGAGCTAATGGTTTTGTTGTGTTTTTTTAGAATATGAGTGCATTTATTGAGAGGCCGGTTGAAGTGTCAAAAGCAGAATGGCTTGAAAGCCTTCAGCGGTTACAAGTCTCACGTACTGACATGAATCGACTTGTAATGAATTATCTCGTAACAGGTACAGTGCATATTATACTGCAGCCAGTCATGCATTGTAAATGACAGCACTGTAAAATAATGTTATTCACGTTATTTACTAATGAAAGATTATTAAGAATATTACAAAATTGTTTAAGAGAAAAGTTTGTAGTTTATTGTAGTGTAAAATAACTAGCTTCTGCATCGTCTTGTCATGTTTCTAGACATTGTGATGATAATGCATCACTGATGTTACTGGTACATAAAATACTTCAGAGGGTAGTGATTTCTGTTTAGGACTGTCCATTTCAACATTGCATTTTATACAAACTGTGTAAATTTGATATACATTATAATGTTCTTCCAGCACTGTGGGTAACTATCAGGGTTGAAACCCTTGACCAGATACCTAAAAATTTTTTTTGGTAAATGCACACAAAAACTGCTAAAAACCCACCCAATAAACCCACTCCATACTTAATCCAACTTTAGTTTCCTGCTTCGTATATAAAGAACTATTTCATTATTGCTAAGTTTTTGAAGTACTTGAACCTAAAAAATTGCAAATATTGGTATATTTTATGATGTGTGGAGCAAACAGAAACTCATATGAATAAACCAACTGAAGACCTGCAGAAATCTCAAAATTCGTAAATTTGGACTTTTTTCAAAGACAGAAGAACAAAAAAACTGAAAAAGCTCCAAAAAAACTCATGAGTTTGGGCTATTTGAAGAAAATCCAGGTTTTTGCATCCCTGCTGAGTAAGTGATTAATGAAATTTGTGCATTGTTTGGCAGAGGGTTTCAAGGAGGCAGCAGACAAGTTCCGTGTCGAGTCAGGCATAGAGCCATGCAGCGATCTGTCGATGCTCGATGACAGAATTAAAGTACGCGAGGCCGTGCTGAGTGGGAATATACAGTCAGCAATTGGACTCGTCAATGACCTCTACCCAGAGCTATTGGATAATGATCGACTGCTCTGCTTTCACTTACAGGTAGATTAGAGCAGTCGACTTTTATCTATTTTGCCATTGAATTTAACACTATGGATTAAAGAATGATTTCTGTGTTCTGAGGCCATTGAAATAGGCTTGTGCCTCTGTCGCACGGGCGCATGATACAATGTTATACGGACTCATAGCTCGACAGCGAAAGTGCGTAGAAAAACTAAAATTGGTGCAAAGGGCTTTTCATAGCTGTAGAACTCTCTGATATTTTCTTGATACATTTTGTGATGTTTCAATGAAACGTAGTAGAAGTGAAATAAGACAGCACTAGAAATCCTCCGCATTTGCCTCAAATGTGAAGCTCACAATAAACAGTGTTCCCTGGCAAGCTTCCCTCTGACATTTCTCTCAGAGTTTTGGTCAGTCTTCTAACTTTTTCCTGTTATCTGTCAAATTCCTAGACATTTTGAAATTTACCATCTTTTGCAGTTTACCCTCCCTAATCACAGTGTCTTCTATTGATAGTTTAGTGAGGTGCATTGCACAAGTTTTGCTACGTCATTCAGTGTAGCCTACGTAATAATGTGCATGCGATTCGATACAGATTTTCACTTGAAAACTGACAGAGTATCTCTCACTTTGGTCTAGCACATAAACAGAAAGGACTGTCATGATGTGAAATGTCTGCAGTGCTGATGCCTGATGTATTGGTGTGTCTGCATGCTGTACTGCAGCAACAGCATCTGATCGAGCTGATCCGTAGCAAGGACGTCGTTGGTGCATTGGACTTTGCCCAGACTCATCTGGCTGAGAAGAGTGAGTACTGTGCAGACATCAGGGGTCAGCTGGAACAGACTCTGGCATTGCTTGCATTTGAAGAGCCAGAGTCCTCACCATTTGGCGAGCTGATGCATCTGTCACAGCGGCAAAAGGTTTGATACTGAGCAATTATCAGGGTTCCTACAGGTCAGGAAAAACTGGAAAATGTCAGGGAATTTGTGTTGTCAGGGAAAGTTTTGGAAATGTCAGGGAAAAATGTTATTTTTGGAAAGTCAGGGAAAATGATCTTGGATCATGCAGACTACAGATAACTGTGATTTTTTTGCATCTCCAAATATTAAAAAGCTGGTAAGTTTGCGATTTCCATTGAATATTCAAAAGCTAGATGCGTTTCAGCTTCAGGGGGTAACCTCCCAACCAGAGCCTCTGTCATTTGCATATTGCTCTATTAGTACCATTTCATTACGGTACTTAATACCATTTATGACATTTGTACAATAGGGTTATTGTTTTGATAATGTCAGGGAAATTGTCATTCCGTGACTGGAAAAGTCATGGAATTTTGCTACAGAAGATCTGTAGGAACCCAGATTATGATTTATGCACACAGAATGATGCCCCGTATCCATGGTATAGCTGTGTAAACTGGTGTCTGGTGGCTGAGGACCAAGGAAACTGGAGATCAGAGGTGCTTTGTGAGCTTTATGGCTTGAGTTGGACTTGTACACTTACAATATGTTTGATGGTGGTTTAAGTTTATGGTGTGTGTAACTCTTAATAAAAACCTGTATTGCACAGGACCTCTGTCATTTGGCTCGATGCAAAGAAGGTAAAATTCCCATGACTGACGGACTTAGCATGTGGCACACTCGAAGATCCCAAATGATGCGAAACATCTGACTGTATCACCCAGCTGGTGGTTGTAATCAGATATGATAGTGGTGCAATTTTCAACAGTTTTTTTACCTGCCGTCTCACAGCCTGATGAACAGGTCTTACCTTAACCGCAGCAAGGCAGGCTGGTACTTGATTTACCTACCCCAGGGGGATGGAAGGCTGAGTAAGAGTTGACGTGGGCGGTTGGTTTTTATATCAAGAGATGATGATTTGCCTGTCTCCATACAGTTACCCATCCAGGATTCAGTTAGTTACTGGGCTTGGCATAGAGCAACTTTGTTGATCACGATTAAATTGCAGTATTTGTGTTCACAGTCTAAAGTTAGGAGCTTGATTGGGTTACTGCAACTTAAGAAGAGATTGCTTAAGATTGGTTGATTGTTGTTGACTGATGATTGATGTTAGCCAATGAATGGCAGATTTGACATTATTGTTTGCTAGTTTCTTTTTATGTTTTACCTCTATGCTTTTTTTGCTGTTATTTTCTGCTTTATGGCCAGCTGTCAGCTTTCTTTGGACCTTACTGTAGAGCTTATGCAGTATATATTATATTATTTGTAACCCTTATTGCAACTAAAGATGTAGGGCCTGGCCTGTATGTATGTGTAATGTGATTCAGGTTGCATGTGAGCTGAATGCTGCACTGCTTGCCGCTGACAACCGAGAGTCGAGTCCGAAGCTTGTCGGCTTGCTCAAGCTACTGCTGTGGGCGCAGGATGAGCTCGATACAAAGAAGGTGAAATTTCCACGACTGACGGACTTAGCACGTGGCACACTCGAAGATCCCAAGTGATACGAAACATCTGATTGTAACGCCCAGCTGGCAGCTGTAGTCAGACATTATAGTGGTGCAATTTTCAGCGGTTTTTTTACAGGAAGGTTACTGTTCTACAGTGCCGCAGCACTGATAAGGTTGCTGAATGCTACAGACCCCTTACTCTTTCTTCAATTTGGAAAATGTCTTTGAATGTCCTGAAATAAACATATTTGTTCCAAAATCTTGCAGAATTAAAAAAATATTCATTTACTAGTATTTCTGGTATTCCAATGTATTTGTAAGATTTGCCCTGCCATTATATTGTTATAGTTGTCATTGCCTTCAGTTAAAGTAGAAATGTGTTATTAGCTTTTTCTTTTCGTTTACCTGTACTTGCTGGATCATCTGAAATTTTGGAAAATGTGTTTAAATGTCTTCAATTTCATGAGTTTTTGGTGTGCTGAAAAAAAATTAAAAGTGGTTGGCCTGATATTACCCCTTTAATAGCAAACATGTGGTGGATGTTAATGTGCAAATAAAGCCTGCATCCTGTTTGGATTATGTGTAAAATTATATAATAAAACGGAAATCCAAATATTTGATTTGATTGTCGAAGAGGTGTGTGTTTTTCAGCTTTCAACATTGATCTACTCAGTTTGTTTAATTTAGACATCATTGTCGGTCTATATGGAAAAAAGGGTAGAAAAAAATGATTTTATTAGTGAGGAAACATGCTGTGTTTGGTGACAGCAATATTATTCCGATTTGACTTTGTACTCGTATTATGTATATGTAAGTCTGGCACTTGGTTCATTCGGTAATAGTGTGATATTAGCTTGAATGTGGGAACTGTTTTCAGTAAACTAGTGTGATAAAAGTTGGATTCACTTTGTTGGGAAAATTTGGCAGCTGCCTTTGTTGAGTTGATGGCTGTCACGGGATGCAGTGCAGATATGGAGCGTATTTACTGATTCTTTGTTTATCGAGGGTAGAATAGCAAAAACATCCTATCTGCTGTCGATGACATTTCAGGAAAATTGAAAACAATTTACTATACAGTGCATTTTTCAGACTTTACCCCAGAGTTCTCGCTGTTTTTGTAAAGTTTGTTAATAAAAACACCTCAATTTGTTTGCTATATTTCATTATGTAGTGAAATACATGTAAATATTTAAGTAGCATTTTGAAGAACTTTGTAGGCTATAGTTGGGACGTTTTGCCATGATCAACTACAGACATGTTTTGCTATTCTGCCCTCATTGTGTACTTTATAATGTAAGTTTGTTTTCTGTATATCTCTGGACATCTTTTGAGATTGATGACGTGCGATATTCATCCTGCAGTTGACATTATCGGTGCATGTAGATTGCATTGTGAATGTATAGTATGATGTCCATTTTTGCCGTGTGCAGAAATTGTATAGCGTAAGTAGTGAATGCGCTATTAAATAGCAGTGACAGTACTTTTTGTACTTACACAGTCTGGCCTATGTTGAAGAATGGTTGCAATTTCATGCACAACACTTCTTGTTCTAGCTTTGTTGGTGTACGTTGGCAGCTACATGTGCTTGCATAAACCCTCACGGAAGATCTGCATGTACATACTGACATTGTGCAGTGCTACTTTCAGTGTTGTGGAATTAATTTAGGTTTGGCCAGGCCCCTTCCTAGTGGAGAATATCCTGCAATGGTGACAGCAGGTTTTAGCAGGCCTGATAAAACTAAAAAATAATTGCAAATGTGTTGGTTTGATATAATTTTGGCGATGACTGTGAGATATGTATATTTGTGAAGTAAATTTGTGAAGTGTTGTCTTTTTTCAGTGCTTAAGGAAGTTCGATAACTGCACTGATGTCCCCGGTGTGCAGTTATTGAACTTCCTTAAGCACAGAAAAAAGACAATTCATCATTTAGTAAAGTGTACTGTTTTCCTGTCTCCATGGCATTGAATGCATTAGGTACTGTGTATTGTGAAATCATGGATCGTTTTTTTTTTACTTCAGCGATTTAGTATTGAAAAAAAATATAACCACAGGACCCAAGCAGGATCATAGTAGCATAGCAGGACTTATAGCAGCTCAAAACCGATAGGCATATATGCAAGGTTTCTGTGGTGTAATCTTTCGGCTTATTTCACAAAATCAATTGAACAGTTCACTTAATTCAGACAGCGTGGTCCATATGATGGTTCCTTTGGTTAGTATATCAAAATGCACGTATAAGTAATAACATAAATGCAGTACATTATTGGTTTATTAAAAGCTTCATTCAGAATGCACAGCACACACAGATTAAGTTACTGTTAGATGTTAAAAATTGAATGAAACGTTACATTTACACAAAACTGTAAATTCTAGTATGAATTTTTGTGCAGAAGATAGTGTAACATCTGATGTCATTTCCAACAGCAAGTAGAAGGTGATAACATTTTGTACTTTGCTCTTTGAAGTAACTTAACAAAAAAGAAAAGGCTTTAAGTAAGATGTACGCCTCAAATGCAGACGTGGTTTTTCACAGCAAATTTGAAACTTGCATTATTTTTTTCAAAGTAAACTTACCAAAGTAAATTTTGATGACTTTTCAACTTCACTAATAAAAAACTAAAATAAAATTTTGATCAAAATGGCTGAGCTCTGGTTGTTGAATGACCGTCCTGAAATCTAAAATATCACAGGTATATTTTATTATTCCAATAGCGAGATTACCGTTAGATCACACAAAGTTACAGTATTAACACATGCAGTGGATTGTATACAGTTCAGAAATGAGCAATATAATATACAAATCTGAGCCTAAAAACATGCAGGGCAACGAACCAATCAATACAATTAATGATGTATACAATATTAAAATAACCTAGAAGCTAGACATACACACAGCTAATAACACATCACTAATGCATAATTACCTGACACTGCATGGAAATTAATCAGGTGATCCAATACAAATAAAATATACGATTAAATTAAATCATCCTCGGTGACATTGCATAATACCAATACCAATAAGCCCTGCTTACAAGGACAATTCACAATATACACTGTATATACATAAAATACATGTCCAGAGAAAAAGATCATTCACTGGCCACTACTAAATTTCACAGAAGATTTGGTACTTTTGCCAGCATTTTGAAGCATGCCCTTTAATTTTTTTTTTAAAACTTTGTTGTAAAAAGGTTTTTTTACGCGCGATAGCGTGTAAATGCTTCGTTCCTTTTAGGTATTGTCAAACCGCTCGTCTGTCTGTTTGTCTGTATGTTTGTGTGTCCGTCACACTAAACTACTAAATTTCACAGAAGATTTGGTACTTTTGCCAGCTCACTGCACGCCATATCCACCAGATAATTCAAGCAGTTATTGCAAATGAATATAGGTGCCAACTGACAGTAAGCATTCCGTCTGATGTTCTAGACATCGAAGATGAGAATGGGGACTGGAAGGTCTGGGGGATCATTGCAGTTACCCTGGTGTGGTCTGGGGCAGAGCCCCAACTGCCAACACATTTTGGTGAAATTATCTGAAAAGAGTTGCAGCAGCAACAATTTTTTGCTACTGGTATTCTAGTGCATATGCAGACAAGTGCAAGAGTTATAAAAACTACTTCCAAACTGTTATAAATGAAAATCATATGCAGTTGATTATGAATATTATTTGAAGCTGGAGCAAAATAATACATTTGTCCCAGATGTGCCATATGTACACCATGGACCATAAAAACGTGACACTTTACTTTGGTCCATATCTTCACCAATTATTGACAGATTTAAAAAATTTTTTCACTGTCACGCTCTGCAGACAATTTGCAATAATGTGATTATTATATATCTCACCACACCATAAATGCGTCTCTACATTACCTTGTGAAATATGAATGAAATATGCATGTATAACAATGATAACAAACATTTTGGTGAAATTGAAAAAAAACACCAGATCAACATTGCGGTGAACGATCTGTGTAACACTATGGATCATTCACCGCAATGTTGGTCTGAAGTGTTTTTCTTCATTTACTTAAATGTTATTATCATTAGGTTTTCTTACATTTATGTTTCACAAGGTAGTGTAAAGACGCATTTGTGGTGTGGTGGGATATATAATAATCACATTATTGCAAATTGTCCGCAAAGTGTGTCAGTGAAAGAATTGTGATTGAAATTTGATTGTTGGCAAAATTTTACATGAACAATGCATCATCTATTGGCAATCAAAATGCCACTTAAATCTATCTACACAAACAATAGTTACAGCGGCTTTTGTGAGGTCACCTCAAAATGTGAAGTGTCCAGTATTAGGCAACGTTTGTTTTGTACTGACAGTTCCACGGCTTGCTGGGAAATTTCACGATAAACTTTTTAGCACCATACCCTTTCTTTAACCTCAACAGTTTAATTAAAACATGATCATCTGCAGAAAACACCATTTTGTTATTGTTTATATTATTTTGATTGCATTAACAAATGTCACTTCTGCTTGAGCAACTGCAGTATGTAACACCATATTGGTAACGGAGATATTTTGTCACCAATATTCAACATTTAATAACTTTTGTAAGAAATGATATTTTTCAACAAAATTTGGCAATCGTGTCAGGAATTTATTGGGTGTATTAAGTGTATGAAACTTTATTCAAATTTCTTCAGATTTGACATTTTTATTGCACAATGTCTTGGGGGTCAGTTTTCACCGGACACAGTGTACATAGTATTAGTATATCACATGAAGGCAGTCTGAATGCTGCGAGCTCAAAAAACGCATTATAAAAATACCACAGTAAGTATCACGTTGTTGGTAAATATTTCAACAGCAAATATAATTTATTGAATAACATGTAAGCTGAAAATCAGATCTCGCTAAAGCGGCTGGGACAGAGCTATACAGTGGCATAGCGAGAGGGTGCCGGGGTGCAGACCACACCGGGCGGCACTTTGTAGTGGGCGGCAAAAAGACACACATGCAATAACGGCGATAATTATTATTATTAAATAATAATGCAATTAATTGTATTTATTACACACACGGGTACAGGTAACTGCGACATAAGCGTGCTGTAAAAACTCTGGGTAGGGAATTAAAAGTGCTTAGAGCTTAAAGAGACACCCTGCAGGGACCAAGGTGGGCGGCAACAACGGCGGATCAAAGGGGGAGAAGCAGACGGGCGGTCGCCCTCCCCGCCCTTGCGCCCCTATGCGTGAGTGAACACTTAAGGCTATATTATGTCTATGCTCTGCCGAATTGCTAATTAATAACAAATATAATTACCACTGTTGCCACCAGATGTTATAGGCCACTATATTTTGCCAAATTCGACTTCGGCTGGGCTTTCCACCAGACCCCGTTGGGTAAGTTCACTAGGCCTATACAGTGACCCCAGACCCATATAGCTGGCCAACTCATTGTCGATACTTTTCTCCATCAAGTCCATGTCTATAGAAATCACATTAAATACTATAAGTTATTATAAGTATTAAGTTTATTGACATGCAAAAAGTATGCACAATAAAGCCACAATTTAGGCAACTGGCTGCTGATGTTTGCAACTATCAGTGGCCATAAAGGTCAGCTTGTTCATTTAGCAGCTAATTTGGTCCAGATTTGCATTTATTTTTAAACTGAACTATATATGGTTCCTTGATTCGCAGAAAAATTATTAAAATTGTTGCTACCATTTGCCACATTTTAAGGCTAAAATGCACCAAATTTGATTTCGGCTGGGGCTCAGACCCCGCTGGGGAGCTCACAGCTAGCGTTCCCCCATACCTCCTAGCCGGGTATAAAAGGTTCTACTTCTAAGGGAAGGGAAGGGAGGGAAAGAAGAAAGGAAAAGATGGGAAGGGGATAAAAGGGAGGAAAAGGAAGAGAGGAAGAAAAGGAAGAAAGAGGGACAGAAGAGAGGGGAAGGATATTCCACCCCCTGGCCGAAGCCTAGACCCGACACTGGGTGGCAATCATGAAGTCCGCACCGGGCGGCCAACGGGCTAGCTACGCCACTGGAGCTATGTCAGCCTTGAAATTTAAAAAAAACTGTCCCAAATGGAGCAGTGCTGAAAGGTATATACTATGCAAAATGTAATACAAAATCAAGATCAACAAAATACTTAGCAATCAGTTTAGCTCATCAATGTATTTGGGAAATCACCAGAAATGCACAAGTATCCTGAGAATACATCACATTCAGGATCACCGATCAGTTGTACACATCATATGATACAAAATATGCAAATAGTCAAATGTAAATGCAACCTTAACTAAGAACGTACTACACTACAGTACAAGTGAATCATCATTACGAAAGTACATGGAAATTGGTCAAAGGCTTCAGCAGAAAAATAAAAGTAATCTACACCTAAATGGTATATAGTAATAATGCCACATATCCAGCATCTGTTTAACCTAAAAATATTCAAACACTGATTCAGGTTACACTACAGGGTGCAGCAAAAGAAGTAGCCCCCTAAAGTTTTTTGCTGTTTTCTCAGCAACCGTTTAGCATTTTAATCTGAAATTTTACACATTTACTTACTAAACTGTTCTACGGCTAAATGCCAAATTAAATTTGTTTCCATTGAAAAATATGGTAGTTATAGATTTTTGAACATGACTGCTTACTGATTTTTCACCACGAAAAAATGTTCAAGCTACAACATCAGTCATCAGCAGTAACGTGGTAACCGGTTTTTGAAAATTAAATAGCATTTTTAGCTTAAACATTTTTTAATGCTGAAAAATCAGTAGGCGGTCATGTTCAGAAGTCTATAATTTCGTTGTTTTTCAACAGAATCACATTTCACTTGGCAGTTAAATGTAAAACATTTCGGAAAATAAACCTGTAAAATTTCAAGTTAAAATTCCTAGCGGTTGCTGAGAAAACGGCAGAAAACTTTAGGGGGGCTACTTTTTTGCTGCAACATGTAGATAGCCTGACAAATAAATTTTTTGGAATTAGTGAAGCAAATTGGCAGTAGAATGGCAAAACATTGTATCTACAGGTTGTCTATGGCAAAACTTCCTAACTCCAAACTGCAACATCATCAAAATGTTACTTGAACATGTTATTTATCAACAAACGTTACAAGAACATGAAATACATTGGGGGTAAACATCCATAAAAGTGAGTGAATGAGTAGGGTTTAACGTCCCACCCAACACAATATAGGTCATTTCAGGGAGGGCCTTTTCAGGCAAAATGCACACAAACAGATAATAATGAAACAGTAAGTTTAAACTTTACAATATATAGAAAGTTTAACCTTTACAGAAACACAAAAACACAAAAATGAGCTTGACCTAAAATTGTAAGAACTCCATTATACACGTGCATATGTAATTAACATAATGGTAGTTCTAATAATCTTCCCTGTTATCCTCCAGACAGTCATCAATGTGATAATGCTGTCTATTAGAGGA
>Ga0209367_1007032_pt1 | contig 15533 bp, 8 predicted proteins | sample WorMetLIZISLAND2_FD_187412 | JGI IMG/M metagenome (GOLD analysis project Ga0209367, IMG submission 187412) | Marine gutless worms symbiont microbial communities from Max Planck institute for Marine Microbiology, Germany - Olavius geniculatus... ... | reverse complement strand
ATATTGTTCTGTTAGCCCCTTCTGTTTCGGCACTTGAAAAACTTTTGTCCGTTTGTGAAACAGAACTAAGGTGGATGGATATGGTTATTAACACTAAGAAATCCTCGTGCTTGCGTGTTGGACCTCGTTATAAGGTTAACTGTAATAACATAATGAATATCGACAAAGCCAAGATGGAATGGCGTGACGAAATTAGGTATTTAGGGGTTTACATTACCTCGTCAAGACTTGTATTCTTGTTCTTTTAGGCATTCTAAACAAGCTATTTATCGCAGTTTTAATGCTATATTTGGTAAAGTTGGCAGGATTGCTAGTGAGGAAGTTGTGCTCGAACTATTTAAAAAGAAGTGTTTGCCTGTGTTGCTGTACGGCACTGAGACTTGTCCGATGAAAAAGTCACATATCGCTTCGTTGCAGTTTGTTGTCAACAGTTGTTTTGTCATAATGTTTAATATTAGGTCTAAAGTTGTAATTGAAGAGTGTCAGCGTTATTTTAATTTTGATTCAGTATCTGATATAATAGCTAAGCGGACACATAAATTTTTTAACCAGTTTTGACAACTCTGACAGTTTGTTGTGTTCTGTATGCCATGCATGGACTTGATTATTTTGTTAGTTAAGATTACTTAAGTTGTGTGTTTTTTTATTATTTGTTTCTACCATGTTTATGGTGAATAAAGCTTCGTGTGTAAACACCCATAAGACTGGTGCATCAGGGTGGTCGCAATACTCGCTGTCGTCGTCTCAGCAATTTAGCGTTGCACAATTTTCACTGAAGCGTGTAAGGACAGCTTACAGCGACGTAAACCTATATGCGCTACTAATTTACAAATTAGCACTTAAACCAATGACACAAAAGCCTGCAGATGTCGGCGCTGACAACAGTCACGGTTTTATTCCATGGATTCCATGAAGACGCAGAAAACGTCGCCAGCGCCGGGAAAATTCGGTTCAGTGAATTGAAACGTCAGCTAAGTAAGATAGGCCCATACGCTATGCCTTTTACTGCGCGACGCACGTAGTGCAAAGCACCGTAAGCACGAGATTAATGTACCGCTGTTAAGGCCGTAGCCAAAATTTGACACAGTTTCATGCACGTTATGTTAACGGAACTCTGCTCTCGAAAGCTACAATTTTAACGTTAGTATAACACACGTCGCGTGCGGTGACACGCGGTCGTCTCGCCAGGCGATATAAACAGCAACAGTCGTAAATAACCAACCAAAATATCAGACGCAAGTTTCGCAAATTTTTTTCACAATATAAACGTGTCTTGCCAGGGAAGACGCGCTACAGCCCATGCAGTTTCTGTTGCAGTACTGACCTTCAAGGTCATCTAAGGTCAAAAATTTTCATGCCATTTAAAAGCCAATATGCGACTTCCTATTAGTGCTCAATAGCAACTTACGCCGTTTCTCGCACCGTTTGGCTGCAATGCATCCGTGAGAGACGGACAGACGGACGGACGGACGGACAGACGACGACAAAAAGCCAATAGCTCGTAACGGTTTTCAAAGTCATCCAAAGTTAACGATTTTCATGTCGTCTGACCTGTCGTATTGTAGCTAAAATTTTGCCAAACAAAGATACTTAATGTGCTTATGGTTTAAAAAAACTTTGATTTCACTTTCTGTTACTCGTATGAAGTGAAAAGTATGGGTCCGGTACAACGTTGCTTAGGCCTATACGCTTGAGTTAGACTCGTGACTAAAAGTGCTTTACAATATCGGAAGTGATAGCTGATTGGCATGAGCTAATGATACCACAGTACAGGGCCGGATTTAGCTGGTGGGAGGCCTGGGGCCCCTGGTGGGAGGCCTGCGCCAGTGGCGTATTTGGGATTTCAGAAAGGGATTGGCTATCGAATTACAGGGTTTTAAAAATTGAGGGGTTTGGTGGGAGACCCCTGTTGGTGGGAGGCCTGGGGCCCGGGGCCCCCCGCCTCCCCCTAAATCCGGCCCTGCCACAGCACACTATGCGGCCACCCAGAAAACAGCTGCATCCGCGTTGCAGCCATGCAGTAGACACACACACCACAGCCCAAATCGCCCACTCTAAAAAGCCTTCACCCCGTCGGCCGTTAGCCGGTGAGAGCAAGAGGTTGAGTTTATCTGATATTGTACGGTTACGGCTAAACATTACAGGGACATATAGATAATAATGAAAATTATTATTATTTTAAATTTTATTTAAATTTGTTTTCATAAAATGCATTTTAACATTTTAGGAAAAAATTCTTTGACGCTTTAGTAGTAGCTTAACAGCTAGTATAATGCAGTAGCTAGGGTCAATTCGTCAGAGTTAATATGACGTCACAATGATGTCGTGAGTTCTGGATACTGCTGCTAAGATCAAAGCGTCATCTAAAATCATTTTGTATTTATTGCTAATGTCTTCTAAATTAAAAATGAAATAGGCCATGGAACATCTAGAGTATGTTGAAGATGGACAAGGGTTGCAGCAATATGTCTGTGGGATATGGTAAGCGTGTTATAGTTTAACGACACTGTATTCTTAGCCAATCTGCATAGTACGCGGCCTTCCTGCAAGCCGCATTACGTCTGTTCTTCCGCTTGTCTAGTTTTTTGTTTAATTTTCGACCACTAACGCCATACGTTATTGATTGATTGATTGACAAGCCTAACTCAAAAACTGCACAACAGAAATCAGCAAATTGTAGGACCGACTTGTGTATTTAGAAGCAACGTTTTGTCATTAACATTTATCATAAAATTATCTTAAATGCGTAACAACTCATAAAACAAAATTGCCACACTCAATACCGACAGTGCCCATATGGGAACCAAAGTACATATACTGCAGCATAACAGACTAGATGCGTACAGTTTTTTTCAGCGAAACTTTGAAAGCAAACTAAAAACGTCAACATTATGTTTGAGGGCCCAGTGCAAATTTTAGAGACGTAGTTTTTGCTTAGGTAATATGTTCGAATGGGAAGCCAAAGCATAAAAATATTTTTGTTGCTAAACAATTTCTATGAAACTGCTAGTGACGGGTAAAACTGTTTTTTTTTCTGTGTTGCAGTCTGAGTGTTTGTGCTAAGAGGATCGTAAGCTGCCAGAACGGTCACGTGTTCTGCCAACGATGTCTAACACGGTACGTCATTCGCGCGACAGGGCCTGCAGGGCACACGCCGAGCCCGGAGACACGCGTCGTAAGAAAATGTCCGATCTGTAGGATCGACACCGTTTTCCGACGGGACAAGCACACACAAGACGCCGTCGGAGCTCTGCAGGTCTTTAGTGCTGTCCACTCGCTATTGGCTATTCATCGCGTTCGTCAGTAATAAGTAGAACTTCTTACAAATGCGGCAAAATCGACTAACTGTAAAAAGTATAGACATGTTTGAAAATTTTCAGCGAAATAGCATTGCATTTAGTAGGTGGAAGTTCACTCGTGTGGTTTACATACGCGCGTGCATCATATTTCGTTGAAGTAATTTAGCTGCTGTGCAGTGTTTCGTCCGGAGATCTCTCGGAGGCGACATTTCTCATGCGCCATGCCCCCGAAAAAAGTGGTGAATGGATTATAGTAATCCAAAAATCAGCTAAGTTCTACTGTCAACAGATATAATGTAAATGGTAAAATAGTTTTTTTAAACTTTCGAGCGGTCGGAACTTTGCCCTAAACCTTCCCAGTCATTATAACTTGTGTGGAAGGGGCTCGCTATTTTTTCCTTAGACTTTTAATCTTAATTTTCGGCTACTCGGGTCTTGTGCTGACTGCGTCCCGCTCCAAACAGTGTTCATTTTCCCTTTCTATGCTTTAACGACGGCGTAAGGCGCCGGGATCAGTGCATGACAAACTGAACAATTTTAGGTCACAGTGTAGGTCAGGTTAAGTGAAGCCCAAATTCCATTACGCCGACTTTACGTGAAGTTCGCGGACAAATCACGAAAATACGCTGAATTTGTTGCCGACAAAGTACGAGGACTTTCTTGATTTAATAATTGTGTCGTGGACTTTCCCCGTGCTTTGTCGCCGACTAAATTCTATTAGAGCGACACAAACGGATTTGTCGAGGACTTCTTACGTACTTTGTTGCAACCATCTCGACATAATGGTTTGAAAGACCGAAACTTCCACTGACAACACCCCGTTTCACTGTCGTCACCATTTGTGTCCGCGACTTTCACCGAACAGCGAAAGTCGGCGTAATGGAATTTTGGCTTGAAGTGTCAGTTTCCGTGGTGCGTGATTTCAATGTGCATGGTGGGCGTTGCAGGTCCGTTGCGGACAGAATGACGTGATTGGACGCCGCTGTCTGTGGACTGGACACAGAGGCGACTTCGCTCATCACCGCCATCTGTTCGACGTCAGCGACTCCTCTGTTGACGACATCATCGTGTCGACGCCAGGATCATTCGTCGACCATCAGCCAGGACCACCAGCGGCTAGCAGAAAGCGTGCAGCAGGGCCTGTCGACGTGGACTTCGCAGTCAAACAGAAACATCAGAAAATCTTTGACCCTCACGCTGCTGTTGTTGCTGCTGCTGCAGCTGTTGCTGATGATGATGACGACGATGATGATTATGAAGATTATGAAGATGTCGATGATGATGATGATGATGATGTTGCTGTTGAGGTTGCTGCTGCTGCTGCTGATGATGATGATGAAGATGACGACGACGTCGACGACGATTCTGTTGTCATGATGTATAAAGCTGTACTAGTAGCCGTCAGGGACTCGATTCACTCAGCTATCGTGGCTGTAGCAGCTGTAACAGGCGATCTGCAGGCACTGGTCGAGGTGATGCAAGTCACCAGGGCCGAAACATTCAGAGAGACACAGGGGTTTGCAATGTTTATGATTGCGGTTTCAAGGCAGTTCATAACAATTGCTGAACAAAGAGCGTGTTTGAACGTACATGCTGCAACTGCTGATGACGACGATGATGATGATGACGACGACGACAAGGAAAACGACGATGACGAGGGTTTGCGTTATGCAGATATTCCAGTTCACGATGTTGCGGCAGCGGTGAGGGAAGCTGCACTTGATGCAGTCGGCGCCGGGTACACCGCCCTCGACGCTTTGGATGACTATAGAAGAGCTGTATACTCTCATCCGGCGTCGCCAACAGAAGAAGATGCCACAATCAACGCCGTAGCAGAGTTTGAAGAGGTTATGGACTACGCGGAAGATGTTCTTGCCATTGAAGAGTTGTTATGCCAGCTACGCTAACAACAGCGTCTCAAGCCACACCTGCTGCAACCGCTGCTGCTGCTGCTGACCATTGAACGATGTCTACCCAGATTGCTTTTCACAGGGCGTCAGCACTGCTTCTGGCCACTGCTAAAATAAAGACCTTGGATGACCTTGAAAATAAAACCAAAATTATTATACAGCAACATAAAATGCTTTTCGGCTTTCGAATGACCTTCAGTGCGTAATCATAAACGACCTTAAATGCAATTTTAATGTATTTGCGTCGGTTTGACCAAATTCTTTTGTCTGAATTTTGGAGACAACATGAAAACAAATGAAAATAATCCCATACTGTTAACGACCACAAATGTTCATTAGGGACTCCAGTTTTCGCAGTGCAAAATGTTGTGCAAATATGCGCCGAAGTTCTCGTGAAAAAAGGCGTCATATAACTGTAGGGACGACGAAAACAGCTTTCAGTTGTTGTATTATTAGAACCTTTAAAAATTAGGCAAACACTATCGTGTAAGCTTCGCCATTTAAAACTATTCAGCTTGGTTTCTTTAGTTTTTGTCGTATAGCTACTTTATTAAGATATTTGAGAGGGCTCCTTATAAAAAAGTAAAGTCCTTTCCCGAGCCTTAAGGCCCATAGGGCGGCGCTGATCTCCGTTTCCTTGGCCCTTAGCCAGACACCAGTTTTTACACTGCAAGACCACGGATACGGGGCCAGTGTATCTCGCGGTGTGCCTGTTTACGTCCCAGCGGTGAAGCCGGTACCAAATTATACTGCTTGGTGACAGAGGCACACGTGTGTGAACAACTTGCCTAAGGTCGTTACCCGGCAGTATCCCGGTGCGGAGGCGAACCTGCGCCCCTGAGTGACCTCAGAATTACAAGTCCGGCACGTTACCGTTAGACTACCGAGGACACGTAAAACAACTGTCTGTTCTATGCTTAAAGTGAGGAGCAAATATACTGGCTAAGTTGGCGATCATGTCACGAGTCACGACGCTGCGGGTCTACTATATCCGTTGTTAAGTAGTTTGTACTATGAATGGCAAACGTAAGTTTGTAACGTATAATTAAACCTTAGTAAGCCAAATTCATATAAAAGTATCATCATTATGATTAAACAAAAGCACGACGCTGAGGCCCTGTTTACTAAGCAGTAGCTAAGCTCTTTCTTTATTTTCACACAACAGCCGAGTTTATCACCGTTTATGAAACGACCTTCTGTACATCTTATTAGCGACTTTCGCGGTGAATTTACATGTTGTAAAGATAAGACGCCTCCGTTAATTGGTATAATGGCTAAAATTGTTTATTCCGACAGTATTCTGCTGCGGCTATACTGCACTTAGTACTGCCATGACATGTGACATGTTCAAGACATTTTGTCATTAACCTTTGTCGTTATTTTTTATGAACAGCGCGACCTGACTGAACTGAACTGACCTGAACTGATACGGTTTAGTTTCTGACGAACTGACCAATAGGCAAGCAGGGCGAGTTTATTGCTCACTGGTTGACGCGTACGTGCGCGTAGTCACGTAGGCCACCGACGACGTTAGACGGTGCCTACTGTAATGCATTACTGCTTGCCATTGGTCTGTTCGTCAAAAACTAAACCACGTCAGTTCAGTTCGCATCTTAACATTATACCTGCGTGTCTACGCGTTTTTGCTGAATGTCATTTAATATTCGTCGTTGTCGTCGTTGTCAGTTGCGGTGCCCGGTCTTGGGTTGGCGATCATGTTGCGCCATCTTTCTCTTGATGCACTTGCTCAGACGATGGCGTTCTCGTTGGCTGTAGGATCCAGCCATTTTCTCAGGCTAGTGCAGTAGTTGGTTGTCAGTATTCCTATAATTTGGCTATATTTACTGGTGCTGGCATTTTGTGTGTATATTATGTTTGTTTCGATTGTGATATCTGAACTGCGTATAGGCTTAGTCTCACACGTTCTCTTAAGGAGGGGTCACACTGGCGGTCCGGACGGCCGTCCAAACAGTTGGTGTTTTTGACGACCGTTCGGGCGGCCGTCCGGACGGTCGTCCGAACGGCCGTCAAAACGGCCGTCAAAAACACCAACCGTTCGGACGGCTGTCCCGACCTCCAGTGTGGCCCCTCCTTTAGTGCCGCTATCTGTTTTCTGAGTGATTCAATCACATTGCTTCTGTATACATGCAGACAGTCACAGATTACTCGCATGAATCCACCGCTGCACTTTATTGTTCCGCTATATTCGCCGTGTTTTATTATTAGCGATACCCCTGCGGATTAGTTCACTTAAAAATCGTTAATGCCTCACAGATTTTTAAAATAAATAAATGTTAATATTTTTGAAGACAATTATTTTAAACGAGTCTTAATTAAATGTTTGTGCTCAAACTGGCCATTTTTGGCCTCAGCGTAAGGCCGAAAGCTCTCGGGCGGGTACGCCACTGCTTGATCGCCTTGTCAATAATACGCCTATATATCTTCATCAAATTCATCCCAGACAGTCTGCATACGCTGACGCAGCTCATCGATATTGTTGATCTTTACTTTGTACATTTGAATTACCGACCTGACTATTATCCACCGGATTGAGTTTTCGATATTTCGTTAAAATCTATACTACAGTTAAACTGTAGTTTGTGAAGCGAGGGTTTATCGCTAATAGTTGGACACGGTGCCTATGCATTTAATTGTGGATACATGATTTGGTTATATGTACATTTAAATATTTATTTACAAAAAAACTTCAGCGATAAGGTTATTTATTTTTACCAAAGTTTATATCGTATTGCTTACAATAACAATACTGAAATATCCGAACTGTGTAGGGTAGGCTAATAAATGACATCACTGATATCTAAGTTTGTTCTTTTGTTAGATAAATTATATTTGCACTGTTTTGGTTTACTGGCGTATCATTTTGATTTGATAACGTTCTTTGTCTGCCGATGTAAACAACTTCTGTTTATGCAAATAAGCTGTAAATTCGTCACGATGGTAGGATTACATCTAAACTGTGAATGATTAATGACAAAATGTTAAAGTTGTTCAAACGTTATACCGGATACAGTGTATGTGGTGTTTTGCGATTTGTCGAACATTGTATTAACGTGGTTGAACGGGTGTCACTTTTTGCCCACCCGATGCTGTATTACAGTATCGCACAGTGTTACTGTTACTGTGAACATCATATTCGTAACTGCACAACAAACAAGATGATTTGTTCCTCTGAGTTTCACGAAGCTATTTAAAAAATAAAAGTGGCACGTTTTATGGGCCACGGTGTATAATGACAGCGCACCAGACGGTAGCGTATAGCCAGGAATGTGTCTTCTTGGTGGTGCGATTATGAAGCCCGATGAGCCGAACTTGGAAGCGAAAAATCTCTCTCCGCCAGCTAGTGGACCCGGGGTAGCACTGTAAGTTCCCCCAGCTGGGTCCGGGGCAGAACCCCGACTGCAAATGCATTTCGGATGGATTAAGAAATCAGAAAAAGTGTCAAATGGCTGCAAATGTTGTTTAGTTGAACCACCTGCAGAATTTACAACCCTAACTCGGTGCAGCCAATCTGTCTACGCCACTGGCACTAGGACATCTTAGGAGATACACTCGTGTACTGAGAAAAATCGAATAGGCCTATGTTTCATATTTATATGTTGCTGTAAAAAATCTGAATGACTTTGAAGAACTTTGCTGACTGTGTAATGGTAAAGTTTGAATTTTTAAATTGTGATTTGTGCTGTTTTATATCTACAACCACGATGTCACCCTTACACTGTATATAAACTGAAGAGTTTTTTTTTACATAAATTTCATTATTAGACACACCTGAGCTCGGAACAAGCAAAGGTGGCATCTAAACGTATCAGATGGCAAGATGATAGCAATATAATATATGATATGGCAGGCGTTATATGGCCTACTTGCATTGCCGACGCTAACCCACCAAGGTAGGCCCATGTAATACCAATAGCCACACCACCTAGACAAGACGACTTTACGTGGTAGATGTGTAATATAAAAGTAACAAATTAAATACATTTGTAATATAACGAACAATAGGGGCCTGCTGTCGCAGCGTAAATACGCTGGGCAATGTTGCAAGTTTATCCATCTGTCTGCATTACTGTTTAATTTTGTCAGTTCGGTAAACAAGATATAGCCGCGTATAACACACAGCAAGTAGGCCAAAGTTAGCTGTCACTTGACACGTCAAAGGACAGACAAAGAATAGGTTACAAAATCATAAAGCTGTCAGTGGCCAGTGGTCTTGCGGTGTCAATTTGACAGCGTCATAATGCTGCCCAATGACGTAAGAAAATACACCGTTAGCAGCAGCAGCAGCAGCAGCAGCAGACTTGGACTGTGTTCCGCTGCAGATCGTGTAAGCGCGACAGACGTCTGCTGTAGACCTAAGCTTAATCCGACAGTTGAGTCCTTATTTTCGTGTCTCGGACAAGGACCCACTGGATTCATAGTCATAACCACTTGGAACCAGTAAAAAAAATTCCTCTCGATTTTTTATTAATTAAAGGAGAAAATTATTGCATATTTTTTCTATGTTTAGTATATTTGTCTTTGCTGTATGCGGACCCATGCAGTCATGTAGTAGTCTAGTCCGGCAGTGGACTTGAGCCTTTGTGTCTCGGGCTCGAACTAAGAGAAGTCGACTAACATCACTGCGAAAGACCTACTCGTGATACATCAAGCATCATAATCATAATCATGATGATGGTCATCATCATCATCATCATCAGCAGCAGCAGCAGCAGCAGCATTAGTGTCATATCGTGCATGGTCGCTCGTCATCAGTCACCCAACGTCATCAAGCGTGCAGCGACACTCAGTCGCTTACATGTCTACCTCTCGACGGCATGACTGAAAATGCCGGAGATGAAATTGCAAAAACATGAAAAAGCAAAACCGAAAATCGCAGGACAAAAAAAGTAAAAATAGATTACATTACAGTGCATGCTGAAGGGTGCATTTTAAAAAAAACGTTATAGGATGTTTACATGATCCAGCAAACGTCCAGCATTAGCACGTGTATTTTGAATACATTTTCTGGAAGTTTGCTGGACGTTTGCTGAATCGTGTAAACACCCCAGTAAGAACAGCAAACTAAGTTGTATAATTATTGCAGCATAATGCGAAATGCTTGACTGGTAATAACTAGTGTTACCGCGTAGGTTAGAAACGACTAAATTAAGTTGGCCACCCATCGTAAAAACAAACCATACAAATCACTTATGATTATTAAAAACGCACTACAAAAATATCCAATTTTGCCCTTTATTCAACCGCCTAAAACATTACTTTCATATCTTGAAATTGTTTTGTTCTGCATTTTGATTGTCCTGCAATTTGATGTCATGCAAACTGGTCCGTAATTTTTATGTGCGTCATTTTCAGCGCTACGTCCCGACGTCATCGTGGTCTAATCCTCGATCCGAAACCTGGCACAGATGAAATCATCGAGATCTTGCCGTACGTACGTGCAGTTGATGTTTAAGGCGCAGTAATCGCCGGTCATGAACCAGTGGCGTATAGCCAGAAATATGAATTGGGTGCCTCGCCTCTTTTCCCTTCTCCTTCCCTTTCTTCTTGGGCCGTCTGGGTATGGGCAAAGCACCAGCCGAAATCAATAAGTTTGGTGCATTGTAAGTTTGAGATACGAGATCTGGTGGCAACAGTTTTAATTATTTTTCTGGGAATCAGCAGATCAAATTGGCACATTTAGTGCAATTTAAACGTGTGCTTTTGTCTTGTATGGAGAAATTGGGCGGGGGGGTCTGGGTCCCTTGGGCTTTTTTGGCTATGCCACTGCCATAGAAGTCTCTGCTACACGTGATAATCTCCAGCACCGTGATAGCTATTCTAAAACATTTTAATTTTTAAAGATGCACAAACGTGGAAACGGTGTCAAGCAAGGCACTAAAGGCGCAAGATGATGGCCGAAAGTGTCGAAGGGATAAGAATAAAAAGGTGTGTCCAATTTAATGTTATGTTGGCCCCACTGGATTATGTCTGTAAAATACATGGGAAAATGTTTAAAGATACATTATTTGCGAAATTCTGTACGATATAAGTTTAATGATACACAAATTGTGTAATAATACACGCAAAAATAATTTGTGTCCGGCATGCACGTGATATTGTAATTCATTCGTTTGTGCTGTGCAAAGTGCAATTCGAAAATGCAGTAATGGGACGACAATGTTTAATATTACAGTTCGGCTTTGGCGCGTCTGGCTATAATATAAATGCAGTGTCAGATTTGGCAGGCGACCGACAGTGTAGAGCCTAATCAAGGCGTGCAACGGTAGAGCAGTTAGCATGCTGGTTATCAATGCAGTTCCGGAATCGTTCACGATTCGTTTGATATGCATCTAATATGTTAAAAATAAGACAAAAACGGCCCGAGAAGCTTAACCGATTATTTCACCTGTTTATGCTTATTTTCTCAAGATACGTTAAGCCGTCCAAAAACGGGTTTATCGCAAAGTTTTTTTATAGCGCTTGTATACATCTTCCCTCGAGGGTCAAAGTCATCTATAGTCGCATGAATGATTTTGAACCAAAAAACTAATCAGTTCATGAACATCATTACGTCATCCACCATACATCATTTACCAAAATTTGGTAAAATTGTCTCCGCATGGTTTCAAGATATTGTACTAACAAACTTTTCCTGACGCACAAATTGGAGTTTCCCGCTATTTTTACTGTCTCCTGGTTGCATTGTGTTTTTACAGTACTGGCCACGTATAAGTAGCACGCCTTGCATTGGCCATAGAATAATTAATCATCGTCGTCTTCGTCGTCGTCGTCACGTATACCTATTAAATTATTGCGCTAACAGTTAACACAAGCCACCAAGCAGTATAAAACTCAAAATAGCCCTACACATTTAGTCAAAATCGAAATAAAAATGTATCGTTGTGATTGTTTTAAAGTTTAACAGTGTTGCAGCATCGATGGCAGATTTCAATTCAGTTGATTGGTCTAATGTGTTTACAAATGCCTACGTTGTGTCCGGAAAAAAGTAAACCGGTTGACACTGTATAACAGAAATGTTAAATCTAAATAAATCTATAGTTTCGTGCATTAAATTTCGAATAAACTGCTAAAGCGATTACCAAATTTGTTTTAAAATGTTATTTCTTAGCAGAGTTATTAATTGTTGAATATCGAAAACAAAATATTTCAATTACCAATAGGGCGTTACATAAGTAAACTCCTGTACATTTGGGTAACTTAAACAAACAACATCTGATTTTGGTAAAATTCTACGACAGCAATTCGCTATTTATTGGTAAAGTGCCATATTTCAGATAAGTATTCCAACGCAAACAATAGTTACAGCAACTTTTGTAAGATGACCTCAAAACGTAAAATGTCCAGTATTAAGCAAACGTTTGTTTAATTCTGACAGTGTCTACGGCTTGCTGCGAAATTCCACGATAAACTTTTTGCACCATACCCTTTCTCTTGTCTCAACAGTGTAATTACAATACGATCGTCTGCAGAAAAAAATTACTTTGTTATTGTCAACGCCATTATCTACGTTGATTGCATCAAAAAACCACACTTCCTATCGAGCAACTGCAGTAGCCTGAGTATCGCCACGTTAGTAACGGAGATATTTTGTTGATATTTTGTTAATAACTTTGGTGATAAAGAATATGTTTTAACGAAATTTGGTGATCGTTTTTGCGATTTATAAAAATTACTTGTGCAAAATTGTGTTTAGTTTCGTTCAGATTTGACATTTTTGTTGTACAAGATCTGTTGCAGGGGTTCACTTTTTTTCGAGCACAGTGTGGCCTACGTATGGACTGATAAAGTTTCTAAGAAAAAAAATAAAAATATATAAAATAAAACGCAATGTTCCGTTGATGCCCGTCGGTAGCGTAGAAACAAAAAACCAACTGGGTGAAGGCCGGTGCATCCCCATCCCGGATTCTGTGGCTGGACAGGAAGCGCCCGTTTGTTTGGCGGCTATACTGTACGTCAATCTAGCAGTTTCTGTGTATTCAGTGCCATCAGGCGCTGCATGCAGTGACAGGTGGACAGGTGACAGTTTATAGCACGCATACAGAGGCAGAGAAGAGTGTTGTTGCTGCTGCTGCTGCTGGATCAGCGACGTACGCTGCGATTTGTTTGTTACTTCGCTCAGTGGCAGGTGCTCGCGTGTCCAGTCCACACCCGCACGGTAAGCTCGATATGTTACGTGTGTTGCTGCTGTTTATTTTTTGCTGCTTTCTTTCGTTTTTTCTTTTATATTTATTTTTCCAAAAACTGTTTTAGCATGTGTCATATATAGAATCTGTAGGCCTCCTCTCGACTGCACACTGCAGCATCAATAGCATATAGCCTGTATTTTTACATCACTCTTTTACATTCGCTATAGACAAAAACACTTCCAATTATTTGCTTACACTACAGAAAGATTCTCACCAAAAAGTCGTTTTTCGTTAACTGCAATTTAACGATTTGTAACAGAAAGTCCTAAATTTTGGACAGCAAAAATTATAACTTATCACAAGTCGCGGTCGGTCACTGCTGCAGAACTACAGTAAATGTTAGGCGACACTAATAGTCCGTGAACATTATCACTACTAATACTCTAGCCTTCTAATGCAGCACTCGATTAAAATTTAATATTTTGTGGGCTTTTATGTACGCTAGCGATGCACCTCAAGTCACGAAAAAGAGAAGCACTATAAGTCTGTATGTATATGCCTAGATGATACTCTCTTGTGGGATCTAAGATATTCACCAACAGGCTTTGGAAATAGTTTCACTGTTTCACTGCATATATGACACTTTCTTTAGCACGATTGTTTTAATACGATCGTCCAGGCATGAGTTTTTGCTAAACTTTAAAAACGCCAATAAGCTATCTAGTGAAAATAATATTTACCTGATAATAAGACGTGCGATTGTAATTATTATAGCAGCGGTCAACGATTATACTTTTACCAACTGGTATACGTAGGCATTTCATGTTTAAACAAAATCCGCTGTTATTCTATCGGTAGCACTTTCATTTACATGGTTATTTTTTAATTGTCGTCATTTTCACAATAACTGATAAAAACTTTAATTGTATTAAAGATTAAAAAAACATTGCAAAACGATAAAATACGCCCGTACCCGGTTGCGCCAATACAAAGCAATCCCCTTCCCCAGAAAAAAATTATATCCTAAGAAATATGGCGGTTTTTTCATTAAATTCAATGTGCAAATTTCGTTACAACAATTTATATGTTTTAATGAACACCGCGGTTTAAACATAAGTTTACTTTTTAAAGTGAGGCTGCGGTCGCGCTTTGAATGTTTGCGAAAACCGAATCATATTTCATAGTCATTTTTATTAACAGTTTAAATTTTTCTGTAACGTGCTTAAGCGTCACAGGTTATTTGTCAGTGAGTGAGTGAGTAAGTAGGGTTTAACGTCCCACCCGATACAGTATAGGTCATTTCGGGGACGGCCTTTTCAGGCAGAATGCACACAAACACATAATAATAGAACAGTAAGTTTAACCTTTACAGAAACACAAAACATGAGCTAAATCTAAAATTGTAAAAACTCTATTATACGCGCGCGTATGTAATTAACACAATGGCAGTTCTAATAATCTTCCCTGTTATTCTCCAGACAGTCATTAATCTCAGAATGCTGTCTATTAGAGAACAGGGGTGGCTATTTGTCACGATAGGCTAATTAGCTTTTATCAGTTTAGCTTTATGTTTTTGCTCGCAAAGTGCCTGAATACACACTTGGCCTTTATTACTCGATTTATCCGTCGTAAAATAGTAACACGCGACAAAAATTTGTCCCAAATTCAAATTGCTACAAGGACTATCAATAACGTCGAAAAACCATCAGATGTAAAAAAAAAACAGCGCCTGAACCGCAAGTGCAAAAATTAAACATTAGTTATATTATTTTAAGATCATAATAATATAGTGCAATTACTTGTTTTTTAACTTAAAAACACTTTTACATTTAAATAGTTGACTCAACTCAAATAGTGTAGGGAGCCTAATAAACTTTGCAGTAGGCCTGTATCTGGCCTGAATCCCTCTTTGTGAATTGCGTAAGTTTGGTAAAAAAAATCTGCTACATTTTGTAAAAATATAGAATTTTTCTACGAAATTGCTTTTGTCAACGCATTCTGTAAAAGTCAAAAATATATAACATACACTGTGTCTCAAAAAAACCGGACTTCTATTACGTTTTGAAATAACTCCAACAAACTGTGCCTAATAATAATAATGATTAGCTGAGAAAATCGTCAAAAGGTACTCAATATCGTAGTGTGTTACGGGCTTACGATATTTCATAAAACGGGGT
>Ga0209367_1007031_pt1 | contig 15533 bp, 7 predicted proteins | sample WorMetLIZISLAND2_FD_187412 | JGI IMG/M metagenome (GOLD analysis project Ga0209367, IMG submission 187412) | Marine gutless worms symbiont microbial communities from Max Planck institute for Marine Microbiology, Germany - Olavius geniculatus... ... | reverse complement strand
GTTGAGTTAGATGGCGTGCCACGTCATTTTCATGCTAACAAACTGAGAAAGTTTCATGTGCGAGTTGATTCGGTTACTTATGATTCCTTTGTGAGTGACCATGAGTCAATGTCTGTAACTACATGTGCGATTGTATATGACCATGATGCTGAGTTTGGTGATTTGAATGTTATTCCGTCGACGTTAGTTCAGCCGAGTACTATTGTTTTGCCGAGTGAGAAAATTAATCCGGCGACTATTAGTCACTTAAACCGTGATCAGCAACTAGAGTTGTTAGAAGTACTCGATAAATATCCCGAATGTTTTTTTTTTGATGTCCCGGGGTATACTGACGTTGTCCCACATACCATTTCTCTCACAGATGATTTTAAACCAAAACGTTTGTCTGCATATCAAATACCCGAAAAGTTAAAACCCGAGGTTGATCGTCAGATACAGGAGATGTTACGTAACGATATCATACGCCCGTCCCAAAGTCCAATGGCGAGTCCACTTGTCTGTGTTTTGAAGGGCAAGGAGGGTTGTAATGGGGTTCGACTTGCTGTCGACTATCGTTATGTCAACCGATTTACGCGTTCTGATGCATATCCGTTACCTGACATTTCGAGTGTATTCCAGCGTGTAGGACGAAGTCGTTACATAACCGTTGTTGATTGTAAAACATGGCAAATTGGTGTACGAGAAGAAGATAAATGGTTAACAGCGTTTGTCTGTGACGCCGGTTTGTTTGAGTTCAACCGCGTTCCGTTCGGTATGAAAAGTAGCGGAAATTCATTTGTTCGTGCTATCACTAAAATCTTGCGTCCTATACGAGCATTTACTGATTCTTTTGTGGATGATGTTGCGGTGCATTCAGATCAGTGGCGAGTTCATTTGAATGATCTCGACAAATTTCTGCTCACGATGAAGAGAGCTGGTCTGACTCTGAATTTGAAGAAGTGCAAATGGGCTCAGAGCCAACTAAAATTCTGTGGAGAAATTATTGGCTCTGGGAAAAAATTTGCAGATCCCTCAAAACTTCAAATAGTTGCAGAGATGAATGCACCACAAACAAAAACGGAGTTGAGACGTATTATCGGCTTTTTCTCATATTTTCGTGAACATATCGAGAATTTTGCTGGTTTGGCAAAACCGTTAACCGATCTGACAGCGAAGCAAGTTCCCGCGAAAATCCCTTTGGGTCCAATCCAAGAATAGGCTTTCCAGGAGCTGAAACGACGATTGTGCCAAGCCACAACCAGTCCATTGTATGTGGTCGACTTCACGAAGCCGTTCAACCTGTTCGTCGACACCAGTGCTTCTTCGACGTCTGCCATATTAACCCAGTCGAATCCAGACGGTACTGAGGTGCCAATCGCCTTCTCAAGCACGAAGCTGAACGCAACGCAACCATCGAGCGTGAAGCTTACGCAGCTCTCGTCGCACTACAGAAGTATCGTAGCTGGATATTCCTGTCAGAAGTAACTGTCCATTCTGATCACAGTCCGTTGTCGTATCTGACGGAGTCATCTCTCAAGAGTGCTAAGCTCATGCGCTGGGCTTTAGTTCTGCAGGAATTCTCTCTGACATTCAAATATCGCGCTGGACGTAACAACGCAGCCGCTGATTGTCTTTCGCGTTTGAACTTTGATGACAGTCAAGTAGAGTAGCTTGGTGGAACGAACTGTACGATGTTGCTTTGTGATCGAATGTTTATGTTGGGATTACCCTACGTGTGTAAGCTTATGGCATTATGCTTTGTAAAATCAGATTTCTGTTATAGATTTACGTAAAAGTTGTGTATGAGTTTTATCGTGCATTATAAACAATTTAATGAATATCGATGTGGCGAACATTTTGTTTGTACGTGTATTGTATTATGATGCACTGTCCTCGTTGATTAACAAGCTCGTACGATGCGTCTTTTGAGGGATGGAGGTAATATCACGCTTGAGTAGCAAGCACGTGCTAGGTCTATTTTTAGTTGCTGCTGCGGTCGCCCAGCGAGCCAGTCTGTCAGTCGCGCTCGTCGCGAGCGGACGTGTTTGGTTTTGTTGATATGTGTTCATTCGTCATATGTGCCTTGTTATATGTTCTTACGTAGAAAATACACAAAAAAATCGATGTTTGTGTTTCCCTCTCGTATAATGTGGTCATATTAGACGTCTCACAGACCCGGAGTTGACACCATGGCAACGGGGGTCGATCCGGGGGAAAATGCGATTTGCTAAGGCTCACGAGACGCGCGAAATCCTATAGCAGTTCCTGTTCGCAAACTGTCAGTCTATCTTCAGCTGTTTTCACGAAAGACTGACCAACAACGGTAAAATAACGACTTTTACGGGGTACCGCTCTATGGTGCCAACGTGCGCAGGTTTCCTTGAACCTAGAAAATTGAGCCTTAGACCGTCTAAATCTACGTTCAATGCTAAAAATTTTATACGGAGCATGTCCATGTCTATCTCAATTGGTTTCAGCGCAATGGGGGCGCTGAAACTGCGAGACTGGAATTTGCGAGACTGGAATTTTCGGCACCAACGCGGTCAAAAATGCAAGGGTGGAAAATGCGAGACTGGAGAATGGAGCACAAGAAATGCAGAGGTGGAAAATGCGAGAAAAACAAACGAGGGACCGGCACAAATGTCAGCTACAGGTAGAAGAGGCAATGCCAGGAGACAGCGAAAAAATGACTTGGGCGTCTTCGTCATCTGTATAAACATCCGATAGCCCTATTTTTGCGCGCGACAGCAGAATGCTTCGCGCGTCTTTGCCATCGTCTGGGCGTCTGTCTGTCCGTCTGTCTGTCCGTTTGTCTGTCCGTCTGTCTGTCACACTCGTGATTTGTATCAAAACAGTGCAAGCTAGGATCACGAAATCTTCACTATTGGTTGCCCCAAGGTCTCTAGTTTATCGTGACAAAATTTCCTGCCACTGGGTGCAGGGATTCCCCTCGAACGAGGGCGTCGAAGAGGAGTACCCCCCTAAAAAGTCGTCATTTTGCCGTTATTGGCTCGAATAATGTGAAAACGGTCGCAGATAGGTACATACATGCTGCTTATCATAACAAGCACTGGTGACAGGCTTTTTGGATTCATTAACATCGATGACCTTGAACGACCTTGAACCCCTCAAAGAGTGGTTTTTAGTGAATTTTTCACAATTTTTGGATGCAGCGCAGATTTCAACACTGAATTACGACTAAATGGCTGCGGATAGACCAAGACAACCTGCATATGAAATTTTCAGCATTCAACGTAAATTTTAGCAGTTCAAGTCGCGACCCCCTAGGTTCAAGGAGGCCGGCGAAGGCGGGCGTCAAAGACAGCTACCCCCCTAAAAAGTGGTTATTTTACCACAATTATTTCGTGTAGCGTGAACACGGTTGCAGATAGGCACAGACATGCTGCTTATCATAACAAGCACTGGTGACAGGCTTTTTATTGTTGTCAACGTCGATGACCTTGAATGACTTTGAACCCTCAAAATAGGGGTTTTTAGTAAATTTTTCTGCAATTTTTGGCTGCGACACACATTTTAAGAGTGAATTGCGCCGAAATGGCTAGAGATAGACCTGGACATTTTACGCATAACATTTTTGAGCATAGAAATGAGCACTTTTTGAATTTTTAGCATTTTTAAGAGTCTACAAGTAGTTATTTTACCGCTATTGGCTCGTGTAGCTTGAAAACGGTTGCAGATCGGCAGAGACATGCTGCTAATCATAACAAGCAATATAGTGACAAGCTTTTTATTGTGTAAACATCGATGACCTTGAATGACCTTGAATTTCTAAAATAGGAGTTTTAGTGTTCTTTTTGCAATTTGTGGCTGCGGCGTAGTTTTCAAGAGTGAATTGCATCAAAATGGATAGAGTTAGATCAAGACAGCCTGCGAATAGGAACTGCTAAGGCTGTCGCGCGTCTCATGAGCTTTGCTCAAATTAATTGTCCTAAGCTTTTTTAACAGAACTTGAGCGAAATGAAACCAACAACCAGAAATGGTGACGTCCGATCCGAAAACATCGCGCATGGCAGCGGTCGGAGCCTCCTCGAAGTCCGCGATTACCTGCCTAGGCTGGAACTCCGGTACTAGTCATGGACGCGTTCGAGGACAGTCCTGTACAGCTCGGTTGTTTTTTTTGTCATAAGCGCGTACGCGACGGAGAATGAGTAGTCAGCATACGTCACGAAGATTGTGAACAACTGACAATACAACGACGAGACAACGCGGAACGTGAGTCGACGTAAATCAGGTGCGCCGGGCGCAGCAGGTCCAGCTGACCGTCGCTGGCGAACAGCAACGCTGTGTCGTTGTTGGAGTCGCCGAGTTGACCACGGTAGAACACCGAGTCACTGAACTGCGCGAAGCGACTGCCGGACACTGCCTGGTCGCTGATCTGAGGACTGCTTGGCAGACTAGGCATCGCAACCCGATGACGTTTATGCATTGAGCTTTCCACTTCGGCAAACGCTATATGTTGTGCACTTGCACCGGACGTTCGACAAACGTCGTCAAAGACCTGTCGCAGAGGCAGTTCTTCCTCGGCAGCGCGCTTCATGCACTCCCGCAAGATCGTCAACTGTCCTATCTTTGACGACGGTGTCCAGTGGGTTACTTTTTTTTCGGACAGTGTAGAACTACGCATAGCAATCAGTAACATTTTTGTGCTCCATTTTCCAGTCTCGCATTTTCCACCCCTGCATTTTTTGTCCTTCATTTTTCGCCCCTACATTTCGATTGTGCTCCATTTTCCAGTCTCGCATTTTCAGTCGCCCCAGCGCAATTCGCTCTTGAAAAGTATCTCGCAGCCCAAAATCGCCAAAAATATCCACAAAAACTCCTATTTAAGCGTTCAAGGTCATCCCAGATTATTGAAATCGGTGGCAATCGAGAGCCAGTGTACGATTTTCTACTAGTGATTAATAGTAACCTAAGCCCTATCTCGCACCGTTACTGAGATAAAGCGACTTATTGGCCAAAAATTGCAAATTTTGCCCACTCCCTCCCATTTAGTGCCCTCGTTCGGGGCGACTCCCTTCGAATTAATGGAAAAACTTTACGGTGTCTGAAACTAAGAGTCCTCCAGGCAACCGACGGTTTTAGCTTGCACCGTTTTTGACTGATCCACCCGTGTGACAGACGGAAGGACGGACGGACAGAATTGCGATGGCTAAGACGCGCTGAAAGCAGTAGCTGCTTTCGCGCGTAAAAACCAACATGGCACGAAAAGAAACAAGAAAATTGAGCTAATGCTCACGAGACGCGCGAAAGCCTACAGCAGTTCCAGTTCAGTAGTGTAGCTGAAAATTGGGGTGTTTACGCTAAGATAATATACAAATACCAAATTCTGTATTTGGATCGCATAACGATAGTAGAGTGGCGCCACCTTGTGAATGATATAGACTTATGTCGCAGCCCGAAATCGCCAAAAAATCCATAAAACCCTTTATTTTAACGTTCAAGGTCATTCAAGGTCTGTCAGGCCGAGTTAGTTTGTTGGCCGGCGTATGTGTATGACACTTGCGAGAAGGTCTGCATCGAGTTTATTTTCGCGTCAGAATAAGCTCGCTGTCTATTTTTCGCTGCTTGTTTGTCAATGTATTGTATTAGTTGTCGTGTAGACCGACTACGACGGACGGACTCGTGTATAGCAACTCTGCCCTGGCGTGGCTGGAGTGTGTCTGTCAGTGTGCTTTCCTGTCACTGTCGTTGTATGGCTGGTTGTGCCTGTGTTTGTGCGACTAGGCTAGTGCGCAAGTAATTAGTTGTGTTACTGCGGCTTACGTTATGTGACTGTGTTTACATACCTGTTCGTGATTAGCACTAGGTGCCGACCTATCAGAGAGTGTGTTTTCAACTCGGCGCCACGTTAAGCAGGTCATAAATTCAATGTTGTGATTGCTATTGGCTAGACCAAGTGACAGTTAGGTCATTGTCTAATATAGGCGCGTAATTGAGCCGTTGAGTTCACTTATTGTTCTGAGATAGACCGGAACGGTCGATGTGTGGTCGATGTGTGTGCCATGCGAAAATGCCAAGGTTGTATAGCCTTTGATTTGGCTGGTGTGATAGTATAGGGTGCTTGTGTAGGCCCTATAGTGGTATAACGCGGGAAGGAGACTTTTATGAGTAAAACTCAGAGTCTGAGAGCTATTGGACTAGCTGTATAGTCTGTATCGAAGCCCTTTTTGTGTGGCTTAGTTGTGTGTCAATAATATATGATGTTTTCTTATGATATTTGGTAATATTGATTGTTCAACATTGTTTATATCACTGTAATTTGATTTTTTGATGTGAAAGCTAAGATATTGATTGTTGAACAGTGAAACTGAAGTGAAAGCTGAGATATCACTTGTTGAATAGTGAAACTAAACAATTCGTGATTGATTGAACTATTTGATTTGCAGCTGTGACTGCTTAAATATTGAACTGTATATTTACTGTGTTTATTTTGCTATTGACTTTGCATTGTTTATTAATTTGCACGCTGTACGTAGTTGCTATTAAAACATATTATTGTTTTATTCGCAATTTTGTGTCTGTTTACTTGAGCATTAGGCCTATGTTGACTCTAAGCTAAGTTTAGCGTAGGCCTAAGATCAGATCGTGCAAGACAGCCTTACATTTGGTGTCAGAAGTGGGATAGTCGTTAAATAGGTTTGTCTTGCGAGTGATAGTATAATTGAGCATGTATTTTTGTGCGTAGTACTTGTTTCGTCAGTTTGATTGTTTTTGTGTGATATTTTGCCGCATCGTATATTAACTGTGTGTGTTGTGGATGTTGAGCCGTAGGAATCCCGACGTAAGTGAGAAGAGCAGTCGAGGAGCCGCGGCCAGAAACTCTCAGTGTAAGACTGGTGGTGACGATCCCAGTCTCGTTGGTCAACGCCATTGGTATAACTTTTGTATTGTGTACTCTTTTGACCAAATTTGGTGTCAAATTTTTGTGTTGGAATGGATCGTTTACCCCCGGAAACGCAGGAACAGCTCAAGAAAATGAGTACCGCCCGTTTAACTGCAAAACTAGGTAGGGCGGGGTACGACCTAGACCGTCAGAATGAGTTAGATCGAGCAGAACGTTTGGATGCCCTAGCCGAGACTATGCTGGCTGAGCCCTCAACGGAGTCTGAAACTGGCCTTATTCGGGAGACACGGGTGGCTTCACAGGTCTCTCTCCCCGCAGGAGATTCGAGCACGGCCACTTCGGAGGGCGGGATCGCAGCAGTCCGTCTCCGAGAGCTCGAGCTAGAAGAGAAACGGGCAGCGAGAGGCGCGCCAAGCCGAGAGAGAAGAAAGGAGGGCTGCTCGAGAGGCGGAGGCCCAAATACTGGCCTGGGAGGTTGAAGAAAAGAGGAGGGCTATGGCGTTCGAGAAAAAAAGCTAGAAGCTGAGGAAAGACATCGCGAGTGGAAGTTCAAGATTGCCCAGGAGCAAGCCGAACGAGATGCCCGGTTGATAGCCGAGCAGGTCAAGTTAAACCATGAAATCCGCCTGGTAGATCTAAAAGCCGGCCAAGCCAAGCCCGGGGACGGCGAGGGAGTAGACGGTCAAACCCCGTCCGATCCTAGCGGGGCGGATAATTTGCAAACTAAGAGATTTGGGGAAATGATGAGGCGCGTTTTGCCAAAAATGCCTCTTGAAAGTGCTGAGCTGCCCCAATTCAGTGAGACCGTAGAAAAACTTTACGCGATGTACGAGGTTCCTGCGAAGGTACAAGCTAAAATACTAATACCTCTCCTCACTGCTCAGGCCAAATCACTCGTTAATCAAATGTCAATTGATGACATGAGTAAGTACGATGAGCTTAAGGAGTTCTTACTCACCGAGTATAAACTCACCCCTAGGGAGTATAAAGATTCGATTTGAAACGGCTGTTAAAAATGCCGGCGAGACGTATACTTTGTTTGCCGCTAGGTTACGTAATTTGCTGTCTTATTACTTCAAAAGTCGTCTTGTGGAGGATTATGAAACTCTCATTGAGTTGTTGATCAGCGATCGGTTAAAGGGATCTCTCCCTCAGGGGCTGTTAAATTATATTCTGACCCAAGAAGTGGAGGGCTGGTATGTTGCCAGTAAGGTGGCTTCGCTCGCCGACGTGTACGTCAACAACCGAGATACGGTGATCGGTCCGAGGGCGCCGGAGAGCAAGTCCGCAAAGGTGGCTACCGCAGCGACGTTAGAAGGAGCAACGACTGGCCAGAACTACCGAAGCGGTCGTGGTGGACGTTACCAGGCAGGTCGAGGTGGATTTAGCGGACCTCAGTCGCCGACCCAGACGCAGAAGGTCAAGTGTTGTCGCTGTGGTGAGTTCGGGCACGTTTCTCGGGACTGCGTTCAAGACGGAGAGGACGAGTATGACAGATCGCCGTCATTCATCCAGTACCAGCAGATACGGTGTTACGCATGCAGTGGGTATGGCCATATCGCCAGAGACTGCTCTAACGAGCCGAGCAACGGTCGTGGCAGAGGCAGAAGCCGTTTCCACCGAGGACACGGAGGCGATCATGAAGCGGGTCAAAGACGTCACACACAGGACGGAGGAGTCCGCGTCAAAGTAGTGTCGACGGGCGGAACGACGCAGGTGAAGACCCGCGAGATGGGTGTACACTGTACAGTATGGGGACGGCGGCGAGCAAGCTAACCACGATAATCTTAATAGCTGGGAATTTGGTGCTCACCCGATCGTTGGTACTGTATGTACAAATGATACTGATGTTAATGTGCGTACATTTCCTCTGAAGTATGTTAACGTGACTGTGTCGGGGTGTGATTGTGTCGCCATAGAGGATAGTGGGTGTCAGATACCCCTAGTTAGTAATCGATTGTTCTCAGAGTTGTGTAACGAAACAGTGGGTAATCTCACTCTCCACGGTTTTGGGAGGGGCCAAACGGTTCAGGCTCCGTTGGCGAACGTGACTGTGTGCTTGAGTGATGTCGATTGTGAGAATGTGTGTGAATTACCCATTATGTGTGCTCTGACTGATTTCTGTTCACAGGATTACGATGTTATTTTACCAGCAGCCGTACTATGTAATCTGCAGGCTAAGGCCGTAGTAAGCAAGGGGCTATGTAATGGGCCCACAGTGCGGGCGTGTCGTAAAGGACAGCTGCGTGTTAATTCGACCACTGCAGACCGACTGTTTAGTGGGACCAGAATGGGAACGGCCGTTGGGTCGAGGCCAAGGTCAAGTCATGCAAATAGTAAACCTAAGCGTAACTCAGGATGTGGTATGTCCCGTGGGGCATACGCTGTAACGATGCTTTGTATTTTATGTGTTGCACTAATCGTGTGCATTGCACTATGTTTTATGACTGATAATCATGATGTTATGTTTGCGAGGGTATTACCCCCTGCACCTGTTATGTTGAGTTGTCTGTTGCCTAGTCAGCGATTCGGAGACGACAAGATCGCACATCTTGAGACCGATCAACGACAACAACTTCGCCAGCTGCTCGACGAGTTCGCGGAACAATTCGACGGCCGATCCGGAAGGTGCGACGCGGTGGTGCATCACATCCAGACCACCGACGGGCTCATGCGACGACAGATGCGACCCTGCCGTGCGTCAGACGAGTTCCCTGTGTCGAGGCCGATGCGACCTTCGAACAGTCTGATGGCGAGTCCGATCGTGTGTGTTGCCAAAAAGGACGGTGATGTTTGTGTCGCGAGTGACTATGGCTACCTGAACTCAGATACTGTCGGTCACGCTTACCTGATGCCGAACAATGACGAAGTGCTGCGCAATATCGGCAAGAGACATATAGTGTAATCTGCTACTACATTAACTGAGATCTGTTGTCACGTCAGTAAGATGAAATATGTGTGTTAATCGTATTGTGTACCATGTGCACCATAAAATAATGGAACATAATATATGCATATATGTATTGCACTGCAATGTTGCTTATTTGATTATTTGTGTATAACTCGTGAATGTCATGGACGTTTATTCAACTAGTTACGTCGTAAATGTTGCGTCATGTGATTATTTCGATGACCAACGTAATAATCAAACTAGTCATCTTATGATGTATGTACGATGTTGTATGTATTGATGTATCATGACACCTTGATATACTGGCGTGTTTATTTTTGTACGTGATTTGTGTGTGCTATTCGTGTAATTAAGAAAGAAGAAAAATTGGGTTTAGTTTGTTCCCCCATTTTATTCTTTTTCCCAAGGGGGGAGGTGTCAGGCCGAGTTAGTTTGTTGGCCGGCGTATGTGTATGACACTTGCGAGAAGGTCTGCGTCGATTTTATTTTCACGTCAGAATAAGCTCGCTGTCTGTATTTTTCGCTGCTTGTTTGTATGTATGTATTAGTTATCATGTAGACCGACTACGACGGACGGACTCATGTGTATAGCAACTCTGCCCTGGCGTGGCTGAAGTGTGTCTGTCAGTGTGCTTTCCTGTCACTGTCGTTGTATGGCTGGTTGTGCCTGTGTTTGTGCGACTAGGCTAGTGCGCAAGTAATTAGTTGTATTACTGCGGCTTACGTTATGTGACTGTGTTTACGTACCTGTTCGTGATTAGAACTAGGTGCCGACCTATCAGAGAGTGTGTTTTCAACTCAGCGCCACGTTAAGCAGGTCATAAATTGAATGTTGTGATCAGGGTTTTCAATAGCGGACGTTTGGGCGTAAATACGCCCAAAAATTTCAGCCCGTACGCCCAAATTTTAAGACGTGGACGTCACGACGTCCAACGCAATCTGCTTCGTACTATGTTTATTTGTCTATAATAAACTGGCAATTGACGTCAGAATCTGTTTTCGAATGTTTCGTTGGTTTAAAAAATTTTTTCGCTGACTGTCGTGTTTCTGAATACTTCATTTCATGAAGACGAGGCACGCAACCGTATTAATTTAGGCCTATTATGTGAACAGTTCTGATCCAGAAACTGCGATCTTCGTTTTCATAAAGCTATAGTAGAATTAAATGTTGCTTGTTTTTACAAGAAAACCCAGCTGTCGCAAAGAAAGACGCGGTACAGCCTATATAGTTCGTTCCACTACTGGCCTTCAAGGTCATCCAAGGTCAATCATTTTACGTCATTTAAAAGCCAATAGGCCTATGTGACTCTATTAGTGATTAATAGTAACCTTGGCTTTATTTCTCATTGTTTCTGAGATACGGCCACTTATAGCTTAAAACTTTTCATTAAAAATTGCGGCCAAACCGCTGCAGATGAAGACATGACTACTATTGACAGCCTATAGAAAGTCGCCAGCACCCTATCTGATGGTATCATCGTAGTTTAGCCACAATACCGCACGGTTGGCATACCATAGTGCATTATGATCTTTGAAGGTCATCCAAGGTCAATGATTTTTATGTGATATGAAAGCCAATATGCGACTTTTTCTTACAATAGCAACCTAGGCTTTATCTCGCACCGTTTAACCACAATACGTCCATAAGAGACAAACCAACAGACAGACTGACAGACAGACGACAATCGTGTTATAGACGCGCTATACAGCATAGTTGAGTTATAGCACGTATAAACCACGACCTATGTTGTTGGTGCGTAAGTGACACATATGTAGTAGGACCTAAGTATTGTTTTGCTTTAAGTTTTTGCTCGAGTTTTCTTGTAGACCTACTGCATGACTTCCAGGTTTTGTACGCTGACGTCCAAATTTTTTAACCTGGAAGTCATGACGTCCTGAAAATTCCGGTCTATTGAAAACCCTGGTTGTAATTGCTATTGGCTAGACCAAGTGACAATTAGGTCATTGTCCAATATAGGCGCGTAATTGAGCCGTTGAGTTCACTTATTGTTCTGAGATAGACCGGAACGGTCGATGTGTGGTCGATGTGTGTACCATGCGAAAATGCCAAGGTTGTATAGCCTTTGATTTGGCTGGTGTGATAGTATAGGGTGCTTGTGTAGCCCCTAGATGTAGATTTGATTAGCGGGAGGCCTGTGTGGATCCCGGGAGTAGCGTTAGTAAACAGGGTGCTTGTGTAGGCCCTATAGTGGTATAACGCGGGAAGGAGACTTTTATGAGTAAAACTCAGAGTCTAAGAGCTATTGGACTAGCTGTATAGTCTGTATCGAAGCCCTTTTTGTGTGGCTTAGTTGTGTGTCGATAATATATGATGTTTTCTTATGATATTTGGTAATATTGATTGTTCGACATTGTTTATATCACTGTAATTTGATTTTTTGATGTGAAAGCTAAGATATTGATTGTTGAACAGTGAAACTGAAGTGAAAGCTGAGATATCATTTGTTGAATAGTGAAACTGAACACTTCGTGATTGATTGAACTATTTGATTTGCAGCTGTGACTGCTTAGATATTGAATTGTATATTTACTGTGTTTATTTTGCTATTGACTTTGCACTGTTTATTAATTTGCACGCTCTACGTAGTTGCTATTAAAACATATTATTGTTTTATTCGCAATTTTGTGTCTGTTTACTTGAGCATTAGGCCTAAGTTGACTCTAAGCTAAGTTTAGCGTAGGCCTAAGGTCAGATCCTGCAAGACAGCCTTATAAGGTCATTGAACTCGGCGCCAACCGAGAGCCAGTGTACGACTTCTTATTTGTGATTAATAGTAACCTAGGCCCTATCTCGCACCGTTACTGAGATTTATGTAAAAAAAACTGTTCAGTTTATGTACAGTGTAAGGATGACATCGTGGTTGTAGATATAAAACAGCACAAATCACAATTTAAAAATTTATACTTTACCATTACACAGTCAGCGATGTTCTTCTGACATTGTGTAATGGTGATGTTTAAATTTTTAAATTGTGATTTGTGCTGTTTTATATCTACATCCACGATGTCACCCTTAGACTGTTTATAAACTGAACAGTCTTTTACATAAATATTTGCAGTTTTATTGCCGTTGAAAGTAATCTGGATTAGTTAATTATAGCAATGTTAGAAAATGTAGAAATGTTTTTTGTTGCTAGATAATAAAGATTCTTCGTATACTTAACGTATGATTTTTGCGGGGGTGCATATGTGCGTTTTTCAGTAATTGTGCACTGCCCATACCAAAATAAACCGATCTTGAAAACATCCCATCTGATGCAAAGATCTTCGATATATCTCTTACGTAAGCCGAGTTCTAACCCATTATGTCCCAAATTTCGTTGCCATGGCAACGAGGGTCACTCGGGGAAAAATTCGGTTGGCAGCATTCGATGGCCCATCCCCGAATACCCCACTATAGACGCAAAAATCTTGCAGATATCTCTGACACACACCGAGTTATAGTGAATTTTGTTTCAAAATTTGTTGCCATGACAACAGGGGTCGCCAGGAGAGAAATTTAAATGACAACATCAGATAGCCCGGCCCCGAACATATGGGGGTAGGAGCAAACAGAGCGCAATTATCTTTTACGGGGGCCGAGTTATCGCCCATTTTGTTCCAAATTTCGTTGCCATGGCAACGGGAGTCGATCAGGGGTAAATATAAATGACACAGTTAAATTGGCCGACCCCGAAAGCCATACCCTAAAACCAAAAATTACGACTTTATCTTATACATAGCCGTAGTTATGACAGTTTAAACATTGTCTAATTTTCCCCATAGGCGCCATTGTAATTTTTCATATTTTTGTGAAAGAATAGATGAAAATGTTAAACTTAAATTTTGTAACCCTCAAGAGGCACTTTCTTGCGCGAAACCGCGTCATATGAGCCATTGTGCGTTAAAATCAGTTCAGTCGTTTTTCCTGTAGACGACGGCAAAAAAGGAAGGAAAGGAAAGGCACAAAAAGTCACGCGAGCGTTTATATTTCACCTATTTGTGGGGAAGCCCCCCGTAAACGGATTTTCACCAAATTTTGCGCATCAGGAGTCATGCTGGACGTAATCATCTGTGCAATTTTTGGTGTGGAAAACTTAAGGGGTTTGGGAAATACGAGAGGTCAAATTTTGGAGTTTTCCATTGAAATGGCTGGTCACTCTTACAACAGTGCTGCGCTACCGCGCAGCCTGTGATACAACGACTTATTGGCCAAAAATCGCAAATTTTGCCCACCCCCTCTCATTTAGCGCCCTCGTTCGGTGTGACCCCCTACGAATTTATGGAAAAGCTTTACGGTTCCTGAAACTAGAGTCTTCCAGGCAGCCGACGGTGAAGATTTGGTGATCTAGCTTGCACCGTTTTTGACTGATACACCCGTGTGCCAAACGGACGGACGGACGGACGGACGGACAGACAGACAGACAGACAGAATTGCGATGGCTAAGACGCGCTGAAAGCAGTAGCTGCTTTCGCGCGTAAAAACGTAAAAACGTAAAAACGTAAAAACGCACCTCTGAGAAAATCTTTTGAAAAATCTGCTCTCAAGGTGAACCGGTGAAACCTTTGATGAATTCGACCAAACCTGCTTTAACCAAGATCATTTCTAGACTTGGCCGTGCATACGTCTCCAACACAAGCAGGGAAGGAAAACCTAAGTTTCTTAAAAAGAGGTTTTTTTAGGTTTTTAAGGGTTTTAGGCTTTTGTGCACAAAAAAGATTAGATTCATATTTTAAGACCCGGGAAGAACTTGCTATTGTGCAGGTCTAGGCAGACGATTGCATAAAATGTCAGTACTGAGCTAATTTTTGTCATTTTATGATGCATTGCAGTCTTCTACAGCATCAGAGAAGTGTCGGAAAACTAATTCATTTTAGTAAACGAAATACCCCTTTTTATGATAAGGGGCCTAATTTACAACACTTGCCAGATAATTTCCCCCCCAAAAAAAAAAATTTTCTTAAACCTGACGTAAAAATGCAATTTACAAAAATTTCTTTAAAAAAGTAAAGATATATTATGTTACAAACCTAGGGCAGCTCTTGACATAATTTGAGAAAACGTTTGGAAATCAATTCTTAGGAAATACTTAGGAGATTGTAAATTTAAGAGTGCCGCTATTATGATTAAAACACTTTTGATTTCGACGATTATTTTTATAAACAGTCCGAGCTAAAAAGAGGCTACTCCGACTCTCTAGCAACGAACTGAAAAACCTACGACCTTCCTATAACCTTCCAGAACAAAAAGATATGCAACAAGGTCACTGACGTCAACACAGTCACACTTCCCGGATCTCTGAGTGGTTGGACTTCTAAGCTACGGCCAAGGAGGCGAATATCAACAAAACTCCTGCAGCCGTGCTAAAACTGTCGTAGCGACCTCATCTCCCATTTTGGCGACACACCGAGCTACCGAGCGATTTCTGAGCCACAGAGCCTACAGCCTCTCCTAAGCCTAGGAGCTAGCTTAGCCACCAAAAAAATCTGAGGCGCTAAGGTAAGGAGTGAGGCGGGCCACTAGACATGGCTAGACGTTGAAAAATAGAATGTTTTGAGTTTACGACGGAAGAAAGCTAATGAACCGTTATTGCGGATGTCAAAAGGAAGAGAGTTCCAAATAGTAGGGGCAGCTACAGAAAAACTTTTAAAGCCAAAACATGTACGGACACGAGGCACAGACAACAGATTAGTGTCAGATGAACGCAATGTACGAGATGGAATGTAATGTTCAAGAACAGAATTCAGATAAGCAGGCTGAGTAGTGTGGATGGTCTT
>Ga0209367_1007029_pt1 | contig 15538 bp, 11 predicted proteins | sample WorMetLIZISLAND2_FD_187412 | JGI IMG/M metagenome (GOLD analysis project Ga0209367, IMG submission 187412) | Marine gutless worms symbiont microbial communities from Max Planck institute for Marine Microbiology, Germany - Olavius geniculatus... ... | reverse complement strand
CTTTGCCCCCCTGACCCCCGACCAGGGGCTCTGCCCCTGGACCCCGCTGGGGGCTCCTCCTTCAGACTCCCGTTATAGGCTCGCGCTCCGCGCGCTCGCCATGACCCCCCCCTTTGCCAAATCCTAAATACGCCACTGAGTCCAAATATACTAAATAAAAAACTTTAACTAGTATATTTGTTTAGTTTAATGCTATGGTCTTATGACCACAAGCCTGAATTGAAATTAAATAGTTCTCTTTATCTAAACTATAGTTCAAGGTATACTGCAATTACAGCATTAGGCATTAGGCAAGAGGTAGAACAAATTATGGCCAACGTTTTTTATTCAACATTTTAAAACGTTTTCATTCTTGCCACGTTTTCTACGTTTTTTAACGTTTTTTTTAAAAAAAATTCCTGCAACGTTTTTTACATTTATGCAGCATGCCATATTATTGCTGTTGAAAGCTTGCTTATATACATGTAAGCCGTATTTCCTTATACGTCGATGGTCAAATGGATAGAAACGTGAAGACGTGCTACAACTGACTTTCGATTCATTATGTTTATGTGCTATGACTGCTGATTCAATGTGTAGACTCTATGCACATGCGTCGAATTTTTTCATTTATCTTTTAGGCCTATGTAAATTTAGGCCTATATCGCACGTACCTAGAACGAGATATTAAAAGCAACAATTAAGCCTAAATGGTTTTTGTTAACGAAAACCGTCACTCAGAATTTTTGCAATCTTTTAAAAAGTGTTTCGAAAAGTAAATATTTTGCATTAGGTTTACTATTAGGCTAACTATGCTTTTGATTTTAATGATCTGCATTGTATAGCCTATAGGCCTAGCCTAATGCAATATTGCAATTTGCTATTTAGCAACTTTATTTCAAAATCTGATGTCCACACGTAGAAATGCGTAATGCAATTTTAAATGTTTGTTATAATTTTTTTTTATTTATTGAACGGGTACTCGAGTACTCGTGAAGTTACTTGTATCGTAGACGAGGAATAAATTAATCTGATAGCACAGCTCTAATCAACTCTATGGTATAGTGAGTAGGTGTGTCCATAGATAAGTCATGAGAAGGGCGAAAGTTTGGTTTGTTTTGTATAGTTTTTTCTTCTAATACGTCCATTACTTACAACTTCTATCACCTGTAAGGCATTAATATGTTTCGTCGTCGTTGCTTTTCATACGCTTATCGCGCGATCTGACACTGACTGCTGTTTATCATTTCCCGAAGGTACGGTAACTTCTTTTCTGCTAAATCCGGTCTACTACAAATAAAAAAGATAACTCAGAATTTTTTTGTGCACACATTTATTGAGCAGTCATAACTGGCGGTTGTCAACTGTAGGCACGTTGCGCCATGTTATATGTCATTATTTTGGTGGCAGTTCATGAAGAAAGATCATTGCTGAAGTGTAATGGATACGTTTCCTTATTTTTTGATTACAGAATTAACGTTAAGTTTCGTAATTTGTCGTCGTAACTTTGATTCGACTGTGTGTAGACAGTCAGTTATTATTTATGTAATCTGATTTTATGGTTGGTGACATGAAACAGGTGGTGGCTTCTGCCAAGGTTTTTTCTTTTCCTTCACTTTTTTGTTTTTTTTCTTATCTTTTTCTTTTTTACCCTCCCTTTGTTTTCTTGTCCGTTTTTTGCTTCTTAAATCTTTTGCTTTAAAATCTAGCTAGGGGTTTTGTGCAACGCAGGCACTCAAAGCTCCCCAGCGGTGTCTGGGGCTAAGCTCCAGCAGGCAAGACATTTTTATGCATTTTTTGCTCTAAAGTTGCACCTAGCACTTTTAGGTGGTGTTAGTATTTTTTGCAAGTTATTTTGTACATACAAAACTATGTGTAATAGACAGAAAAATAAAAATATGTGAGATGAAACTTATGCTTGCGGAAAAGAGTGAGTTGACTCGAAATGCGTGAGACTTACGTGAGATGCGTGAGACTTGGCAGAGCTGTGGCTTAGCTTCACAGTATTATTCTTGGTCAAGTTATTTACTTTGAGCTGGGTTAGTATTGAGATGGGTGACCATTGAGGGTATACCGTCTTCATGTCTGATTGACCAAGCCAGTCAGACCAACTCAACTTGGCTGGCCATCTTTCCATGGGTAGGCAAAATGAGTACTGGTGATGGTTACGGCTGCTGCTGGGGAAGAAACAGTGTAAACATAGGCCCTGTTGGCAGGATGGCTGGCATAGTGACTCAGTTAGTTAAAGGCACTTTATCTGTTAATAGGCATCTGTCCAGCTGACTTGAGTTGTATGTTGGGTTTCATCAGTGCTGGCTCTAAGCATCGAAAGGGGGATCTGCTCTCACACAATCCGGCCGTGATGCCACTGATTACCAGGCATATTAAATGTATGCTGATGATTTCTGTCTTATTTCCTGGAAGCAGCACAGTTGATTGTATCATACTGGATGGAGTGCTTCATCCTTCATTGAATTCAATAAAATGCAGGGCAGATTACTTGCATGTTAAACTGTCAGTGCCTTTCACTGTGCTATTATTAGTGGTATGTATGGCTTGGTCTGTGCGCTGTGGGATAATTAGCCAGCCTGTTACAGTATTAATTCAGCAGACCTGTTCATTGCACCAGTGTGAACTTGTACAGTGTGTGAACTGACATTGTAAACCGTAAGCACGATCTCAGTTTTTGTGCTGTGCGATGCAGTCTTAGCAAATCAAAGACAGTGTGATTGCTCGTTTGGTGTATTTTTTAGCTATGAATATGTCATAAGTTAACGTGTGTATCTTTGCACTTTAATATGCTCTGTTTGGATAGGACTTGCAGCTGTTGCATTATTAGTTTTATTTATGAAGGAAGGTATTGTACAAACTAGACACGTCTTAAAGTGGTATTCCATATGCGTTAGTCAGTCCCGTCGAGAGGGGGTAGGAGTAGGTTACCCTGGACCTCACAACGTTTGGGGGCCCCACCATTGCTCAAAAGTATAAAATACATCAGAATGCACCATTTTAATAAGAAAAATTGTAAAAGTTTTTTCTCTAGAGCAGTGCTGTCCAACCCGCGGCCCACGATGCGGCCCGCGAGGGGATTCCATGTGGCTCGCCATCATCCCACATAAATTGTAGTTTTGGTCTGGTTATTAGTCAGATGAAATCAACTTGCAAAATTCAACAATGTTTGATGGTCTTTTGCGTTTCCAAATTTCAGAAAAATGGGCGAATTTGCGGTTTCCATTGAACATTCGGAAGCAAAAAGTTTTTCAGCTTCAGGGGAGCTTTGCCCCCCTGACCCCCGACCAGGGGCTCTGCCCCTGGACCCCGCTGGAGGCTCCGCCTCCAGACCCCCCTTATAGGCTCACGCTCCGCGCTCTCGCCATGCCCCCCTTTATTGCGGCCCGCCAGCTGGTGGAAAATTCACTAAGTGGCCCGCGGTGTCAAAAAGGTTGGACAGCACTGCTCTAGAGGGTTCTCACGAGAATGTTTCCTTTGGTTCCACTGTGGCTCTTTACAGGCCTGGAGTTTGTTTAGCATCATTAAGGGCACCCAATGTGTAATGAGCATGTTACCATTCAGTGCTTTGGTATTTTTGCAGCTCCCGTTCTGACATATTAAACACTGAACACAGGTCAGTTCAACTGTATGAAATATGGTTGTTGCAGAAATTATGACGTCTCACCGGGATGAAAGTGTTGTCACGGAAACAAGTCGAGTTTATCGTGTGCATTTCGTTGATGGTCAAGTCTTGGACTTTGTCACTGAGGTCAGTCCCGACTCAATAACATTTGTATGATGCTGATGGCATACATTTCATATAAATATATGAAGTGTCTGACCTTCTTAAGTTTCGTTTTAGTAATTCTCAAAATTACTTTTATTTTAGCATTATTTTGCTTTTATTTTGGAAAAGTAGTCTGGCTATACAAAACCAAAACTAGCTATATTTAATATATCAGTAATTGTTGTTGTGAGCTTGACTGGTCATTTTTTCATTAATATATGCACGGTTATTTTGTTTATTTATGGCTTTTATTTCTGCGTGGTAGATTTAACTGATTTTTTGTGCGTTAAACATACAGTTTTTTCTTGCAGAATTACAATTCTTCACATAGTTGTAGAAACGTTTCTTCATGCATTGGGCACTACAAGTATCATCAGACGTTTATAGTCCGGCTGGATTTGGATATGTTTTTATTCTGTCAGAAATTTCTTATTGTAGTGGTGTTTGTGCATGTTCTTGTTTTTACTTTAGTGCTTTAACATGATTTGTTGGGAGACAGAAATGTTATTCAATTTATAGTTTGTGAATTGTGACCGTAGCTGGCGGCAGTTGTTGACAGTTGATTGGCAGCTAGATGCTGCTGATGTTATGCATGGTAGGCCATAAAAAATGTGCCACTTTACTTTCGTTCATATCTTCGCCAATTATTTACCGATTTTCAAAATTTTTTCACTGGCACACTCTGCAGACAATATGCGATAATGTGATTATTATAGATCCCACCACACCATAAATGCGTCTCTACACTACCTTGTGAAATATCAATGAAATGTGCATACATAACGATAATTATAACGAATATTTTGGTAAAATTGAAATAAAACACTTCAGACCAACATTTGCAGTGAATGGTCTGTATGACACTAGACTGTGTGGGTATAACACAGTCTAGTATCATACAAATCATTCATCGCAATGTTGGTCTGAAGCATTTGTTTCATTTACCTAAGTTTGTGTTATTATCGTTAGTTTTTGCTTACATTGATATTTCACAAGGTAGTGTAGAAACGCATTTACTGTGTGGTGGAATATATAATAATCACATTATTGCAAATTGTCTGCAGAGTGTGCCAGTGAAAGAATTTTGAATATTGGTCAATAATTGGTGAAGATATGGACAAAAGTAAAGTGGCACAGTTTTTATGACCCACTGTATATAACAGTTTAGAAGTTTTCTTTTCAGACTATCTCAGTTTTAGCAACTTTGGAAAATATGCCGTTAAGCCTTAAGTTAGTGAATTGCGGGTGTTTGTGTATGTAACAGCCGATGGTTACCGGAGCTCAGTTTATGGAAACGATAGCAGCAAAGATTGGTCTACGCGAGAAAGTCTACTTTGGCTTGGAGTTTTCTGATGACACGTGAGTCTAAATACACTGGACCTCGCTGTTTTTATTCAAAGCATGTTTAGACAGTTATTCGGCCAGCTACAATGTCAAATTGGATGGAAGGGGACTTAGCACATTAACTTAAAATTCAATTACATTGCAGTTATTTGGTGATTGAATAATTATCATGTTTCAGTCTCATCTGTAGTCTCCCTTCTAATAATTTTCAGTGGAGAAGCTAATAAAATAGATTTTTTATATTTTCTGTGATAGCGATAGTTGTTTGTTGGCAAGTTTGAAAGTGGTTGCATCTTGTAGATGACATGTGTGGTCATACGCTGACAGCAGCCAGGGCTCTTGCGGGTCCTTGAAAGTCCTTGAATTTTTTTTCCAGATTTCCAAGGCCTGGAAAGTCCTTCAAAATAGACATGGTTTTGAACGTTTTTGAATCTGTGTCTGAAGTTCCTTGAAAGTGCTTGAATTTGATTTTCTAAAATGCTGTGATCGAACAATAATGTGTCTCGCTGTAGTAATTGGATTCAGTGACAACTATTGATGCGTTTAGTAAATTTTTCTGATAATTCCAGTTTTTGATTTATGCTTGAAGGTGTTAAATTGTCGAATATAAACTGAACCTGTTTATATATGCTTATAAAAGTTCCGGTTTGATTTAATTCAGTTCTTCTTATATATTCTTTGCATGGTCCTTAAAAGTCCTTGAAAAGTCCTTGAATTTGATTTTTACAAATGGGCAAGAACCATGAGCAACTTACAGCATACGGTAAATTGCAAATTGATACATTAGTTAATACAGTTTATTTTGTATGGCAGCCAGTGGCTCGATTGGCACAACACATATACATTATACATACATACAAAAACATTACACTGATACTTACAATATATACAATGCAATAAAGAGAACATAGTCAAATGTAAAAGAAAGAAATAAAAAAAAAACATAGGGGTCAAAAACAGCAGTCATAGTCATGATACAGTAATAAACAGTTACACTGTGTCTGGAAAAAAAGAGTACACTTTTTCCTGAATAACTTCAACGAATTTAAACTTACTTTTATAATTTTTTGTACATGTCACAATGATACGCTTTACTAAAAGCATCTAAAACTTATCTTCAAAATTTACTTCTTACTATGAATAGCTAATTTAATTATCGAAAACATTATCGAAAATACCATTTTGCGGATAGGTAACATCTAAATGAGCCTCTGTAATACAAAAACAGGAAACTTATGAAAGAAAATTGCAGTGAAAAACTTCAGAGCTCGTTGGCATAGAAACATTTTACTTTTTATCAGAATTTTAAACCTAGTCGTGTTTTTTGCAAAGTGGCATCAGTATTCAGGCGAAGTAGACTATCAGTATACTGTCAGTTGCACGTTGCTTTTTAAATGTTGCCTACAGTAAATTATTATCATATATTTAATTTTGTTAAAATTATTAACCAAAACACTGTTACCTTTTTGCACCTCGGATACAATAACGACGTCATAATTACGTTAACTTTTAGTAGTGATGTGGCAATATAAAGAGAAAATATCTCAACTGTTTAGTAAAGTGAATATTTAGGACGACTTTTGCCAAAAGTTATGAAAATAGGTTAAGGTTTGTCAAAAATATGTTGAAAACACTGTAGATTCTTTTTGTTATCCGGACATGGTGTATATACAGTTATATACAGTCATTCAGCCTACATTGATTAGTGCATGAACATGCGATCATTAAAATCTTTTAACACATTAACAGCGCTAGTGTCCATGTATCTGGATGTTGTGTTGCAGGGGTGAGCGTCTGTGGCTGCAGCCAGATAGGACATTGCAGGAACATGACCCGATGATGAAACTCAGCCAACAACATCAGCAGCCTGTCGTCTTGCTGTTCCTTGTCAGGTAGCTGCACTGAATTTTTCAGCACTGAATTTTGAAAAGGGTATAGCTTTTCACGGGAAAACCATCTCAGAGCATCATCTGCCATATGGGATCACAGTGTTACCTGTCACCTGACACACATGAATGTAACCCACCTTAACCCGAGCCAGACAGGCCAGTACACAATTTGCTTACCACGGAGGAATGGAAGGCTGAGTTGACCTTGGGGTTGGTTACATACTGAAATGGTTTGCTTGTCCAGAGACAGTCGCCCATCCGGATATTACTCAGTAACCACTTGATAGCGATCTGACCGACCGGGAGTTGAACCAGTGACCTCTTGATCCAACGTACTAGCTGTTACACTGCAAGCCACCAACTAAACTGTTAGCATTGATATAATCACTACAGCTAGAGAACCCATCACGCCCTCTGGTGAATGGTGACACTTATGCCCGGTAAGTACTACTAGCTGTTACACTGCAAGCCACCAACTAAACTGTTAGATGAGGTTCTTCACCCCCAGGAGGTACAAGGGGAGATTAAGGGTGGGTTTCTGGATCTTAACTGGCTGGTCAAGTTAGTGTTAACTGACAGATTTGCATAACTCGCATTTCCTGTTGCACTAACCAACGGTCAAAATGGCCAAAAATTTGACTGGCCGAAATCTGCCAGTTAGCTAACCGTCGATCGTATTTATCGTATTGACCGCAACTTTTGTACTATTTTGCAAGCAGTTTATTAATGAATGTGATACTATAAAATGATGTTACTATATAGCAATGTCTTCAAAACGCTCGAGGAGACGTTTTCTGCTACAAATTTTACTACAAAATCTATTTATGAATGAACAAAATGGCCGCCTGCAATCGGTTGGCTGGCTCGTGGGCTGGCTGACGTGCGCTTGCACTCATTAATATTCAAGATGCTCGCCTGCGCTAGGCGGAAGTGATAAGTGTCATGTGCATCGTTGCTAAGCAACTATAGTTTACCGCTCAGTTAGCTGACAGCCAGTCAGGTTTTGTTCAGAAATGCACACAAACTTAACTAGCAAGCTACAATTAACAGATTAATTAATTAATTTACTAACTGATCAGTTAACTAAAAGATCCTGAAACTGGCCCTAAGGGGTCGAATTCGCAGCCATAAGATATGCAATTAAAAATTGCATGCTGTTACCTGATGAATCGAACAGATAACCAATTCTGTCTTTTGCCAGATTACTTTGGTGTCTGTTGTTAATAGCAGCAGCGTCAGCAATGTTGTCTCAGTAGCAGTAATAATCAGGAGCCGTGTTTGGTCGGCGTGGAATTGCGTTGATCCGTACTGGTATTGAATGATCTGTGTCAGGTTTTTTGTGCCTACTATTACATCTGTGTCGGATGTGGTCGCTATCAAGTTTTTCTTTCTGCATGCAAAGCACTGCCTTCAGAGGGTATGTTTTGTCGTGTGTTATAATTGATTATTTTTGACGTTATGTATAGGTTTTGTCATGGTTTACAGTGTAATATCGTCCGTTGAGTGGTAAAAGTGCATAAACGCACTTATGCACTTTCTGCAGTTTTTTATACCGCCATATGCAGAAAAATGCATAGAATCTAGTGATAAAACTAAAAATGTAATATTCGAAACCGTTGATGAGATATAAGCATTCAGAGTTTATGCATAAATGAATTAGCTCCTATCTCGGGCGGTAAAAGTTCATAACTAACTAAAAGAAGTGGATAAGTGAATTAACTTTCTTGATCTGAGATCGATGCGCACTGGAAGAAGTGCAAAAATGACAAAATTCACATAACATCGACGCGCTTTGCAAAAAACTTTGCTAATTTAAAATAACTGTTACAAAAACAGTTTATTTCTGTAAAAACTAAATGTCCGTGCTAACCAACAAACAAATAAAAGCGTTAAAATAATAGTATACGTACCAGTGGAGAGTAACAGTGTGATTCGTATGAAAACTTTCAGTGTCGTTTTTCTCAAAACTAGAAATGCCACTTATGCACTTTTGCCACTCAACGGACGATATATGAGTGTAATGATAACGAGCCATGATGAACAGTAGTCTGCATTGAAACGTACTTATTTTATGGCTGTGATCGACAGTGTGTTCTGCCTGAGAACGGGTGCTGTACAAAGACTGGAGCCACGTTTCGCTTGTCGTGCTTGAGTGGAATTAGATTGTGAGCAGTTATAATACTCCAGGCACTACAGTGAGAGATAGGCGAAAAAATTAGGTCAGGAGATAAACATAATTTTGGCAAAATTTGCACTTGGTAATTGTATCGGTGTGGCGCTGATGATTGTGCAACATTTTAAAGCATCTATTGTGGCTGACTCAAGGCACCAGTAATATTGGTGTATTTTTTGGCTTCTTTTCAACTGCATATAAATGAATAGTATGGCTAGTTGTCTCTGGCGGCATATTGGTTTGAAAAAGTAGGCAAAGCAAACAACAAGTTGCAGATTTCCGACATAGGAGATATATAGGTACAGTAGATACTCAAAATTTCAATTTGGTTTCTAAATATTCTTTAAAGGGGGGGGGGTTTAGCACCAAATTTTGCATTTGGATGACAATTTTTTGACAAGAAGAAGATTTTGTGACAATTTTTAACCAATCAGAAATTTAGGTGAGTTAATTTTGACCTTTCTCTCCCTAGCCACGATGCCTCTAGCTGTCTCACTGATCAGGCATATGTATTCAGTATATCTGATGTCGGAGTATTCAATGCAATGTTATTTGCTTGTTCGAATTTTATTTGTACACGGATTAGGTCATTGTTAACAGTAGCAGTGAGGCTTGTTGTTACACACAGGGTAAGCTATCATGCGGTGATGATGATCTGCTCTGTAAACTCACGGCGCTGGCACTGCAGGCTTCGTACAGTGATTTCACCGAGTAAGTTTTGACTTCACTTGCCAGTGTTGTTTAGTATTGTTTACTCTCTAGTTAGACCCCATCACTTTGAGCAACTCGACTTTTAGCTTCTAGGCCTGGCTGCCTTTGTACTGGATTCAGCCCACAGTTTCAGTTATAACTGCCACCGACATGTTAAGTGAACTCAGATCATGTGAAACCAGTTAGGTGGTCATGTATTCAATTGAAATGGGTCTTGCAAATGTGAGTATTGAAATAAAACGGACTTTTTAAAAGTCAGTTTGACTTTTTCCGTTTTTTTTCAGTTCTGATCCCAGCACATATGGTCGAGTTATTTTTTAGTCCCGGTTTGTGGGCACACATTTTATCTGATGTCTCACTGAGTTGCTGTGTTATTATCTTTGCTAAGTGAACACAGTGAACGGAGGAGATGATGTGTTTAAGCCCAAATTCCATTATGTCGACTTTGCAACAAAGTTTATGACTTTGTTGCAGACACAAGTCATGAAAGTCTGCGACACAAATTGATTTGTCACAGTTTGTGTTCACGACATTTGCCACAGGGAAGTTTCAGTGAAAGTCGGCGTAATGGAATTTGGGCATTATCAGATTTTCTGTCATTTTTTGTCTGTCTATGCACAGCAACATAATGTCGTAAGAACGATGACGTCGTTACGTCACCAGCAGACTGTGCACATTATCTGTGACGTCACCAACAGCAATGTGGACAGTAGTTAGTAGCTGAACTGTAGACTGTTAACCAAAGAAGTTTTGTTAGTTATTTTTTGCTAACAAATTCACAAAAAATCTGTTTAAATTACCATTTTGCTGCTATTGGTTGTTATGCTGCAGTGATGCTGCTGCTAAACAGTTGGTGCACCGTGTCAATGTTTTGCCTTCATCTCTCACTGATGACATCTCACTAGTTCAGCGATGGTAACTATGAAGTTTTTTGTAGACTGTATTCGCATTGCACCAGGGCTATCAAACTGAACTAGCTTTTTTACCGAGACGTCAAGTGGACTTGAATAAGTTAAGTAAACCTGCTGAATATGGATTTCAAGCATCTACATTTGCATATAACATTGGTAACAATAATTAGTGTATTTTGTCACCTCTGAAAAAATAGTGTGACTCGGGGTGCTGCTAAGAGGAGAAGCTACCACACAATGAATCTTGCTCAACTTGTTGTTTAGTTCGATGCAAAAAAAACAATTTTTTTTCTCTTTTTTACTGCTGCTGATGAATGATAAGTGAAGGTGACTGGTGATGTTGGTTTTCAGTGAGGAAGAGGTTGTCCGTCAGTACAGATCTCTACTGGGCATGTCACGTGGTTTTGCAATAGTCAGGTTCATTCAGTGTTTTGTATATTAACTAGGGCCATAGATGTAAAAACATTTTGTATGTTTTTTTATGAAAGTAAAAAAAACATGTTTTTATGTTTTATTCATTTTTTTATTGTTTTTTAAATTATTTTTTATGTTTTTTATTTTTCATGTTTTTATTTATTTTTAAAATGTTTTTGTGTTTTTTAATGTCATGTTTTTTGTTCTTGTTAAAACATAAACGTACAAAATTACAGATATGATTTATTTCTCGTGGGCAAATTGCATTCAGCTGTTTTTGATCTGTACATTCCGGTTTTTAGTCTTTACAAATAGTAGGTTTTGGTTTTTAATTATCTGCATTAGATATTCTTTCCATGTATAATGGCGAAAAAAGTAGCGATTGGAAACATCTGCCATTTAATGTTTTTTGTCTATGTTTTTTAATAATGTATTTTATAAAAGTTTTTAAAAAACATGTTTTTTATGTTTTTTATTTGCAAATCAATGTTTTAACATCTATGACTAGGGCTGCAGAAATTAACGGTTAATCAATCGATTAATTGTTGAAATAATTAATTGATTAAATTTTTTTATTCCATTAGACTTTCATTAAAATTTTGTAGTTTTTGGCAGCCTAAATCGCACTTATAAACAGTTGCATTAGAGAGCATGGTGTGTTTATTTTGGGCATTAGTGTCATTAAAGTGCATTAGCCATGAGACAGTATAGTTTGAGTAGGTCCCACTGTATCAGGATGTTTTGATTGACGTTCAACTTAATTGTCGACTTAATTGTCTCGCTGACATAATTGACAGCGCATGTGCCAGCAGTCTGTATGTCAACGGCAAATGGTACAACCTTGTATCTACAGCTGTCTATGGCAAAACTACAAAGTTCTTCAAAATGTTACTTAAATATTTATTTTATTACAGAGTGAAATACAGCAAACAAATTTGTATCTAATCTACTAACTAAATTTACAAGGACATTGAAATCACTTTGGAAAAAGTTCAAAACAATTTATCGCATGGAAAGTTTTTGTTTTCGATTTTCTTGAAATGTTGTCAACAGCAGATAGGTTGCTATTCTGTCTTCGACATATATGTGTTGCGTGAAACACTAATGTCAGTGTTTGTGGTCTGGATTGCAGTTTCATGAAACACATTGAGCAGTTGCCACTGTATGGTGTGCACTTGTACCAAGTTAAGGTATGTTTTATCATCGTGGATCTTCTTTTACTCATTACGCTGGTTTTTTTTCTGAATAAAATCAACAATGTTTATAGCAAGGCTGGCACTTGAGTAATTGCTGCAATGGAGAATGCATTTTAGACCACAGATGCAAATGTTGTATGAAAAGTTTCTTGTTCTACTAATAATTGAATATTTTATTATGGCTAAGTTTTTGAAACACTTAAATCTACATATTTGCAAATATTTGTGTTTTTATGCTGAGGGGAGTAATTAGAAACTCATATGAATTAACCAACTGAAAACTCATAGAAATCCCAATACCTCTCAAGTTTGTCCTTTTTACTAAAACTGATTTAGGGTGCGTTGCACCAACCATACTTAAATTTAAGTACATGCTTGACAGCCGTGCTTAGCAGAAGATGCATTGCACCAACACCATTTAAGCAGGTCAGCCTGCTTAAACGTCACTTAAAAATAAGTTGCCAAAGTTGCCCACTTAAATTTAAGCGGCTGGCAAAAATGAGACAGACGCCATCTTTATTTAGCGAACTGTGACGAAGTTATCGTCCTAAATTGACGATTTTAGGTAACAATTGTTATATACCATAAACAAAAGCGAAAAAAGTGGCAAATACACTTGGATAATGCTATTTGTCGTTGAGTATTTACAGCTGAGATCGTTTTAAGTGAAAACAAATCACTTCTAAACAGCAGTGTGCTGACACATATGAGTTCAGCGTAGTCTACAAAGTTTATTTTCTTAGGTTATATTCGATGTCAGCCAAATTGACTGAAGTGTAATATATAGGCCAAACGAGAATCAACATAAATATGGACTGATACATTGATTCTTGTAAATTTGGCCTATATATTACACTTTGGTTAAAATTATACTGTTCTGAAACTATTTCAATTTATATACAGCATTTCGAGTAGTGGCCATCGTTGTCAATGAAGCGCGATAGCTGTTATGTAATTGGTCTTCAAGGAAATGCTGTCCTCACGTGATCGAAATTAGCCAATGGCAGGCGTCGTTACAATTAAGTCTGTCCTTTTGCTGAGTGATGTGCAACAAAATCGATTTAAGTAGCTGGTTAAGTACCACTTTAATTTAAGTGGTACTTAACAAAGCACGTACTGGTGCAACTGGCTTTTAACCTACAAAAATTTAAAAAAAAATACTCTAATAAATTCACCAGGTTGGGCTTTTTAAAGAAATGTTTTTTTGCAGTTCTGCATAAAGATGAGTAAATAAGTTGAGTTTTTTTTCTGTATGTTATTTTGTGCTTAGAATCGCAAAGGCATGCCATGGTGCCTTGGCATCAGTTACAATGGCATCACTCTGTACGAGCCCACCAACAGAGTTGTGCCAAAAAAGGTCGGTTGAAAATCATTTATTTGGTGAGTTGGCTATTTGCATGGCCGTTTGACGGCCAGTTGTTTCAGGAATATTCGTACCGAAAACTATTTAAATCTTATGTTATTTCTCCAAGACTCAGTCGATAATGTCGGGGATATGTTTTGACATTTTTTCATTTCAACGTCTATTTCCTCAGTTCCATTTTCCCCAGGTAGTGTAAAAGCGCATGTTGGGTGAGGTGAGGATTTGAATGATCAGTGGTTATTTGATGGCCAGTTGTGTCAGGAATATTGTTACCACCCAAAATTAAAACCTGTTGATTCATCTTCAAGTCATGATCGATAACATTGGCGTCTTTTTGGGACACAGTGAGATTAGTGTCATAGTATAAAATAATTCATCTTTGTCTTGCTGCTTCAACTTTAGTTCCTCGAAAACTTTTTGAACATATCCGTCCTTTTCCTACCGAAATATTAAACTCAGTTCGAGTTGCTAACTTTATGCCAGCCAGGTTCCCATTACCGTGTTTCCGAAATCAGGAATTTCTCTCTTCATTGGTTAGTGCAGAATGAAATGATGCTATGTGAAACTGGTCAGATGACTATAGATTCATTGAAGCTCAAATCCATATTTTCAGTGAACTTAAGCGCAATAGCAAGTTGCCAAAGCTTAAACTTCACTTGTGTCTGTACTGTTCAGACGTTTGCATGGAGACACCTGGAGAATTTGTACTTTCACGACAAGAAGTTCTCACTGGAAGTGCTGCTTGGGGACTCCAGGTATGTGACATGGCTGCTTATATGGCACCATTTATTAGTCTGCCCGAAAGCGATAGCTTGCGGAGCGGACTTAAGTTTTACCCCTGATGTTTTTTTACTTTTTACTTTTTTTCCACTCACGAAATCTCCGAGATGCGTGGGCCGACCGGCGTGAAATTTTGCACGATGGTCAGTAATAGGCCCTATTTTATAATGCCGGTCCAAAATTTTGGGGCGCGCACCCCAAAAAAATTTCAAATAGTTATTCCGTCTATGGCGATTCGTCCTGCGTTAGGCGAAACAAGTACGGTGAAGTTTGGTCCAGTGACCTTGGAGATTTAGATGTGAAATCGTACCCCCCTAAAGAGCATTTTTCGGAAGACCATATTTCGGCCCCTAGAGGGTGCTGCGCCCCCGAATTTTTACACGCGCTAGAGAATCACTAAGTCTTACTAGCGCACCCCCCACCGGGGACGGGGGCCCTCCTTAAAACTTTTTAAAGGGGGGTCAAAAATTGGCTTAAAATGCAATAAAGGAGCGCTTATAACTTCAGAGTTAGGGGGTGTAGCCCGACGAAACTTTGGCACTTGACGCAGCTCTAGGTCGGGGTGATAACGCACGTACAACTTTTGGGAGCAACGCCCCCCTTAAAATTTGGGAGGGCAAAAAACGTCCAAAATTTAGTACGTTTTACAACAACTTTCGACTTTGAGCGCAAATATCTCTGGAATCGATGAAGATAGCGACAAAATCTAAACGGAGTTGACAAGAAGGATCCTTTGTGCGTTGAACAAAAAAAAATTTGTGAAATTCCGTCCACTATGAACAAAGTTATAGGCGCTCATGTTGACCTACCCTAAGTCGCATTTTTCGGAAGACCATATTTCGGCCCCTAGGCGATGCTGCGCCCCCAAATTTTTACACGCGCTAGAGAATCACCAAGTCTTACTAGCGCACCCCCCACCGAGGGCGGGGGCCCCCCTTACAACTTTTTTCAAAGGGGAGTCAAAAATTGGCTTAAAATGCAATAAAGGAGCGCTTATAAA
>Ga0209367_1007027_pt1 | contig 15542 bp, 6 predicted proteins | sample WorMetLIZISLAND2_FD_187412 | JGI IMG/M metagenome (GOLD analysis project Ga0209367, IMG submission 187412) | Marine gutless worms symbiont microbial communities from Max Planck institute for Marine Microbiology, Germany - Olavius geniculatus... ... | reverse complement strand
CTCCTGGATTCGCCTATGAGCACTACGTAAGGATAAGAGATTCAGTAATTATCAGTGTCAAGGAACAAAAGTTCCAAATGACGAAAGTTCCCAAGGATGTCGTTCCCGGGAACGAAAGTTCTCGGGTACGAAAGTTCCATGAATCGATTGTGACGTGGCGCGTTCACCAGTGTCGGTGGCAGATAACACTCCGAGATCCCATATGGCAGGTGGCGCTCCATAGCTTTGAGATGGGTTTCCCTTGAAAAGCTAAATCCTTTAAACCTTTTAACTGCGTCACGTAACCACACCCACTAACATTGCTGACCACGCCCACCTATTCAGAGCAAGTACGCAATAGATAACAGTCGAGTTAATCAAGCGTAACGATCCAGTCAATAGAGGTATATACGCAATTCATGTGCAGCATATTTTGACATCAAACAGACATACAAAAGCTACATAAATATATGTAAAAACAAACTAAACGACAAACACCAACGCAACAGCAATGTAAACAAACCAACCATCGGACAGCCTCGTTCATAAATAAGCAAGGCAGGCTGCACATTTTACATACTTAAATTTTTACTTCAGATACAGTCAGTACAATATTGATATTCTTTGTGAAGTAATCGCGTCATTTCTTGTGCAATATTGTTGACACAATTTTCGTGTAAAAGTTCCTCTGTGAGTAATATTTTATGCCGTGTTTTGTGTAGTTGTCCAGCGCTTATAATAGCAGCAAATTTTATGGAAATAATAAAGGTAATATTCATCTCATGTTACTGTTTCGAAAAAGCACATGCTGGCCTCGAGCGGCACCTTAGCCGACGGTGACAGTGGACAGTTCAATAGCAATACCAGTGAACTGAATAGTAAGAAAGTAAGGCTGTGTGCCATGGCTACACAGACCTGTACTTATACTGGGTTCAGTAATAAACGTACCGGTAATGTAGACACAGAACTTCGTCCTAAATATTAGCCTAGATCCATGACACAGCTCAGAGCTAGGCTACCGGTAGCCTTGTTATACACGGCTCAGATTTCAGAATACTGAAATAAATAAATAAATCGTAGATTGAAAGGCTTAAACATTAGGCTAGGCTACCGGTAACGTAGCACTACGTCTTCTTTACGATATAAGTATTCCGTAACTTTTTGCTATGTTTAGTGTGGTGCCAGAAACTCAGTAAGTTAATGACAATTTCTGTTTGTAGCGTGTTACACCTTAACAGATCTAGAAATGGTGTGAATAGAATGATGTGAAGCAAGTCTGCTATCGCAATAGATCTTAATTAATTAACTGTCAGTGGTCATTTTTCTGTGTAGAACGTGTCAGATTTCTCTGATATGGGCCGAAGAAGGAAGTCACGAAAGCCACCACCAAAGCGTAAAATACTGGAGCCATTGGATGGCGTTTTCAACTGTCCATTCTGCAATCACGAGAAGTCATGTGATGTGAAAATGTAAGTATGTCATAATGTTCAACTGTATACCGGTACAATCCTGCTGCTTTTTTGCAATGAAAGTTAATTTTTTTATGTGTATTAGCATATAAAATGTAGAGAAAAATATAAATTGAATTGCTTATTCATTATCCACGTATTTTGATGTAAACAGTTTTAGCATTCGTGTAAAGTTAAAATGTGGGTCGATTGAATCCGCTGAGCTGGGCTGATCGCTGAGCTGATCTGAGCATTGTCATTAAATGGCTGATCTGACAATTGCTGATCTGTCAAGCTGAGAATCCGCTGATCGGCTGGGTTGATCTACCAATTAATATTATAGCTAACTATATAGCTTACAAAGACTTAGGTCCGGTTTTTCCATTGCCAATCAAATCAAATTTTATCTTTGATTTACTGATCTTCGATTAACTCAATGTTCAGAATTGATCGTCGATCAACCGTGTTTCGTTTTTCCGTGCATTCTCGATCTTCAATTACATGATTGGCGATTAGCTGATCCGCCGTCAACTGAGCCTACTTTATGCCAATCTGATTGGCTGACAGTGACCTCAGTTTGCAGTGTTGCGCTAAATTACCCAGCATGCGAATATATGATGATGATGATGATGCACTGCGAGTGGATACCGTAGCCAGTAAACGTCGTCATAGCAATGATATCAACGATATTGTCCATATCGTCTGCTGTCAAAAATACGTTCTATCGCACATCAATACGGGAGCGCCTATCTATTTTATTTCTTCACAAAACACCATGCACAGAATAAATTGATCAGTAGTGACTGATCGCCATGCCTGGAACTTCATTTTAATGCATGAATTGCCGTTCTGACCAGCGATGTGAAGCGATGTTTCTGGTGCGAATAAGCAACGAACTGCAGATCGCCACGTTTAATCATCAATTATTTGACTTGATCCGCCAATATTTGGCTGTCAACTTGATGGGAGATTTGATGGACGATTCGTCGCTAATTTGCGATGGAAAAACGGTTATTGAGGTGATCTCAGATCAAGTCCCATAGTTGATCGGAGATCAATTTGATCGGCCATCAAATGTGCATGGAAAAACGGGACCTTATTGGCTGATCTGAGAATCTGCTGAGCTGATCTGGAAGTGGCTGATCTACCTTTGAAGACTTGTTAATGCGCTGATCTATTTCTGACTCACCAATCAGAGGCTTGAAAAATAGATCCATCAATCAGCTCAGCTCAGTGGATTCAATCAACCCTTGAAATGTATGTGCAGCGTAGACATTGTTTAAGCAGTTGAGTATGTTGTGAGCAATAACTTGACATGCTGACTCATTCTAATTTTGGTGCAAGTGAAAGTGAAACTGTGCTGTTGCATTTCGTGTGCAGGGATCGAACTCGAAACACTGGTTACATTGCATGTCGTGTCTGTCTTGAAGATTTCCAGACTTCAATTAATTGTGAGTTTGTAACTTTGCATTGTAAATGAACATCACTGTAGCAGTCTTTTGCAGTGTTAAAAATTTGCTGGGATTTTGAGTTGTTGTGTAGATGGTAGTTTAAAATTTAAATGTAAGATTTTGGACATGTAGTTGACAGGTTCCACTAGGTTACATACTGCAGTATGCACTATGCACTTGCACTGATATGAATTGTGGCAGCTCATGACTTGTAGATGTTACACATCAGTTTAGTTTCTATTGGTAAAGATCTTAGTAACTTCTTCAGAACATAATGGGATAGAAAATTGAATCTGTAAAGTGTTAGAGTTAGGCAGTAAGCAGTTGTTAGTCATGTGTAGCGTAGCAACCAGCTAGCAACACAAAATCGACTTTTCAAGTCTGATGTGATTACATTCAGTAGTGTTATATTGTAAAATGAAATATTAGGGAAAATGTGTAATTGAAAAAAATTGCAAAAGTGCTTTTTATTTAGTAAGGGTGATTGCCGCAAGTGCATTTGTTGGTGGTAGATTTGTCGGAGCCAATCGATGTCTACAGTGATTGGGTCGATGCTTGCGAACATGCAAATGCGTAGCACAACTGATAACATAGGGACAGCAGTCGGATGTTATTACAGCTATGCTGACTGCCTACTCAGTTAAACCACATGCAAACTAGACTGTGTGGTGGTAACATGTGCAGCAGTCAACTACGGTCCAGTTGTTCTCAAGATACTAATAGTTATACTGTATAACTGAGATATGATTGACAGCTGCCCGTGTTATTCCAACACTCGCCAAATAACTGACTGCTTCTTTTGTCGCCGATATTTCTGTTATTGTTTGTATTTTCTGTTATTTATTAGCATGACGTTGGCAATGATTACATGCTGAAAGCTGTAATATTGTAGCCAGTGTCATGATGTAGAGTATTTTTAGTTTATTGTTCGTTTTCTGTAGTCAGTAGTATGGCACTCTTGAGTTGACTACCAACAAAAGTTTTTTTGATGTCATTGTGCATGTCAGAGATGCAGCAGATAAGTTGTGTGATAGACAACGTAATAAATCTAGGGCAGTATAGCGTTACATCACAGCTACAGTTATCCATGGTAAAACGTCATGACAACAAAGTTCTTTAAAATGCTACTTAAATATTTATTTTATTACAAAATGAAATACAGCAAGCAAATCTGGATGTTATTTGTTAACAAACTTTGCAAGAACAAAACGCACTGCGTTGCATAAAAAACTTTGCAATTTTCTTAAAATGTTATGATCAAACGGTAAGGCGTTTTGCCATTCTACCCTCACATGTTGTAATTGGTTGCATAACGAACCTGCTCTAGTAATTCCACATGTAAACCTATCACAGTGCAGTTTGGTTTGATATGGGCAAAGGTAATATGACATGTAAGATATAACACTCGAAATCAGTGCTTTGTATTGTGTTGGCCACCTAGTGATGTTTGAGTTTTCATATAAACTAACACCACCATGTGGATTGGGGAATGTGGATGGTTGCTAATAAGTACTGTCATACTAGCTTGCCTAACTGTTGTATCTTATGTTATTTCTGTTGTCATTTGATGTAGGCCAGACATCAGTATCCAGTGAAAAGTCTTTCTACAGGGTGACCACAAACCTGGAATACTCGGGGAGTTATCTGAACCTGCAAAACTCTGGGTGAAAATTGTAACAAACCAAATAGTGTTGCTAGATGTAGTTTCTGGGGTCTAAAAATGCTCTAGAATGTGTTTAGAGCTGGGCTCTGCACCAGACCCTGCTGAGGGTGGGGGAGCTTACAGTGCTCCCAGATTATTGTTACTGTCATTACCACAACTACTTTCGTAGTGATAATCTATGAAAAAATAGGCTTATTGCTCTGGAAAACTTTGGGAATTTTTTTCCTCCTACTTTGTGACCACCCTGTTCTAGTGTCACTCTTGATATCCAATGCTGCTGTATTATGTTGACTGCTTACGTGTCTGTGCTGATACAATGGCATTTTGTTATTTGCTTATTATAACTATCAAACTAGTGATGTATGTTTTGTTGGCATGCATATAAGCTACTGTGTACTGCTGTGTGAAAATAGGTAATTTAGCACAGTTTGTTTTAATGTTTAATTAAACCTTTCTAGCAGCTGTTGTTTGTAATCTGATTGTCAGGTTTTGCATGCAGTGCAGCCATTCCATGTTTCAACAGACATCATGTGCGGTCTACTTTTAATTTTCTTTATCCTCTTTTTCATTGTCTTTATCTCTGCATCTGTAAGTTGATCCATTTTAATACGAGGATCGTTCGATGAATAAGTTACAAAACAGCATCATTTTGTTAGTTTTCCAAGGATTAAAAATCCGAAATATATGTTTTATAGGAAATTTAACTCCGAGTAACAGCTGTGAGTTTTATGACGATGACTTCACTGTGACCACTGAAATCCTGCCATTACGAACAGCATGCTGTTAATGTATTTTTGTGGGCAAGAAAAATAAATGCAAATCAGATTCACTCTTGAGATGCATCCAGTATATGGCGTCAAGTGCTTTATGAACTGATCACTTCACGTTTGGTGTAAGAAAATGCTAGGTGGGTTGAAATTTGCATCATATATGATGTACCGAGGTGCAACCAGTCATCCTTCAGTGGCATGGACAGCAGCCAGCATCGTTCTTGGCATTGGGCATTCAGAAGTTTGCTGACAGATAGGGCAAATGTTTGAGTGAACTTGGACGATACCAGTATGTTAAAAAATGAAACATTAGTCTATAGCATTTAAGAGATGGCGTTAACTTATTACGTTTATTAATTTTTTCCTTCCTATGCTGTTTGTCACTTACTGGTGGGGAAAGCAATACACTTGTAGACTGTTCTGTGAACAGATGACATCACAGTAATGACATCATCATCAAAAAAATTTCTACACGTGTTCAGAATAAAATAACTTACAAAATGTATATTTCAGATTTTTTAGATTGGAAAACTAACAACTTATTAACTAACTTATTAATTAACTTTGTTAAATTTATTTATTATGGAATGACCCTCGTAGCAAACACATTCACATCTTTAAGTATAATTTGTTTTCCATCTCTTGCATGCTGATGATAGCGTTTCTCCATGCCATAGCATTATGTCATCTGATGTTTGTTTAGTTTATTTGAAGACCAGTTGAACTGACTCGTGTGATGTGTTGAATTTTCTAAAAGGTATTTTAGTCACTCAACTCTCAGACTCCTACAGCTTCGCACATATTGCTTGTCAGTACCAGGTGGCCTGTACGAGTATCGTTTAGCTACTGATGCCGGGTATTTTCAAACACCATCTCTTGGTTACTGCTAACCTTTCAAAGAGGGTGCAGTTGCGTAGAAATGTTTATCATTTTCACTGACTGATTCGTTGGAATGATGAAGAATAGGATTGCTCGAGGCTGTAATAACGCCATGATATGTTACTGAATGACAATAACATGGCTGTGCATCAAAATAAAGGTTGTATGCATTTATATAACTTATTAAGTTACCATTTCAGATTATGAGTCTATTCAAAGACATAGCTGTGCATGTCTTATACTGTAGGCTACAATTGTAACAGACCAAATACAGTATGAAACCATAGCATAAAACTAATACTTTTGCTACATGGAACAAAACCACAAGATGCAATAGCAGTTCTTAACTCAAATATTTGCATAATTGTAATACTTGCAAAGGTTAATAATTATGGAATACAAGCAAACTTTTTGTTGGTGTGGGTGTGTGTTAGGCTGTGCATTCACATAAACACGAGTACAAGTCTGGCACTGTCCGTATACGATTTTGCATGTATTTCAATGGCGGCCATTCACATAGGCCTACATATACAAGTATAATGTGTCACAACTGGTGCTGCCAGTTGCTACCCTGCTTCACTGATGAAAAATCTGGTTTGTTGGTGTCAAATATTTGAAGTTTTACAGTTGCAGCCACAAAAACGTGCAAAGCGATCGAATTTACGTGTCTGTAGGGATAGTTGGTCTTTCACATGTTTGAGCAAGACAGTGCACTATCACACCGAGCTTGTAAAATGTTGAGTTTTTGGAACACAAGACGCCTGATTTCATGTTTCCATGTTGCTCGCTGATGGTACAATAAGCATTTTTCATTAGCGAACCAGATTAAGTTTACCATCGAAGCAGGGTAGCAACTGACAGCACCAGTTGAGACTAGCAAGTCTGTACCTGTGACACATATTATGACGTCAGCGTTACATTGCGACTAGCAAAGAATATTTAATCAACTGCCACATTTTGTTCAAATATTTCAAATTAGTATTTCTTCAGCTACAACTGGTAAAAATTCCATGTAAATTGCTCATAATTTGAGTAAATTATGGAAAAAAAACGAAAAAGGGGTCCTTTTTTATGAAACACCATGTAGACTGCAATATATTGCTACAACACTGGGTGCTGAAAGTATGGAACACAAATTGCAAGTTGCATGAACAGTTTATCACAGTCTTATTTCTGTTATTATACATACACTGATTGCCGCTAACAGTTGAGTTGTGGCAGCTCCATCAACTGCACTGTCAGTAAATTACTTTGTACAGTAGTTAGACAGCAGTGCCTCTTTTCAAAAGTTACTACTCCAACACTGCAGCCAACACTGTTAATACAAACCGAAAACACAGCTGAGTACAGTCGGAAAAAATCTACCAATGCAAAACTAGTTGCACTACAAAACGACCGCATAACAAAAACTGGAACTTGATTATCAACCGGAACTTAAATATCAATCACCACAGTCCAAACAGTCCCAAGCACACACACGTCATTCACGTAAAAGTTGACTACGAAGGCACATGCAAGCAATGCTGTGCATGACATATCAAGGTTTTCTTGCACTGTCTTAATGAGTGCTCAAAGCAACAGAAAGGAACTGAACTCACTCTTAACACAAAATGCACCGAAATGGAAAAAAATAATCGATGGATTTCAGTTTATTTCGTGTCTTTTCTGTCACTTTAAACAGGCTTTCACAGATAACATCGTCACAAAATAGCATTGTCTTCAGTCGCAACAAACAGAATTGAAATCAAAACAACACCAGCATCAGCAGACCAGAATGTTCACGTTCCAGGCACAGATGGTAGAGGTCCTCTCGCAGAACTTGGCAGGCTGTTACCTCGAGGAATCCCTACACGAAAACGACATACATTGTATAACATCAATAAAACTCCAGCAGCTAACACAATTACAAACAAGACAAAAATCATCTGGCTCTAAATGGCATCGATGTGGTGCTCCCATGTCAGTGTGGCCATAACTTGCAATGCAAATTCTGACCGGGGGTTATGACTACCACAAACCTCCTCTTGCACCGGGTCTCCCCCTATCTAATACAGTAACACTTGCAGCTACATGACTGCCTCTATGACAAAAATGGCACCTCAATGGGTACAAAGGCTTTAGCAAAGTGCATAAGTTAAACAACGTTTCTAATGTGCTACAGGGTATTAGAAACTTTTTGTGTCCGTGCTACATGTGATAACTATAGCATATTGTATTACTACACTAGTACTGCATTGTGTCACAATAGCTGTCACTGATTGATGAATATTAATAACAATCACGCAAACATACAAAAGGCATAACATTACACAACCAAGACGACTGTGTGTAGTGTATGCCGTCAATATCACATGATGCACCGTGTGTAGGTCTAGGCGCCGTGGGCGGTGAAGTTGCTGTATCTGACAGACTGAGGCTGACCTGATTGCGATGAGGTACGGCTGGACTGTTTGTCACTCTCTGCACAGACAGACACACATTAACAAGTGCTGAGAGAATTAACCCACCGAGAAATAGCTAGACCATGCACAGCTACAGAGTACAAGTATAGATGTTGACCCACCCATGCGGGATAGATGGACGGACAGACAAGATCCATATTATGGCTTATGAGGATGGCCACTAAACGCACAACATGGCTCTCAGTCTTCAGCACAGGAGCTGTCTAACAAAGAAGGTGGCATCACTGCTAATCCTATTTCACCCAGCACAAAGGTCTTAGGTCCTGTTTTTCCATCGCCAATGAAATCAAATTTGATCTCCAGTTTTCTGATCTTCGATTAACTTGATGTTCAGAATTGATCGCCGATGAACTGTGTTTCATTTTTCCATACATTTTTGATCTCCAATTATGTGATCGGCGATTAGTTGATCGGCTGTCAACTGAGCCTACTTTATGCCAATCTGATTGTCTGATAGTGACCTCAATTTGCAGTGTTGTGCTAAATTACCCAGCATGCGCTGCGAATGGACGTCACAGCCATAGGCAGTAAACGTAGTCATAGCAACGATATCAAGGATATCGTCCATATCGTCTGCTGTCAAAAATATGTTCTATTGCAACTCAATATGGGAGCATCTATCCATTTTTTTCTTCACAAAACACTATGCACAGTATAAATTGATCAGTAGTGATTGATCGCCATGCCTGGAACTTTATTGTAATGCATGAATTGCCATTCTGACCGGCAAAGTGAAGTGATGTTTCTGGTGCGAATAAGCAACAAACTGCAGATCTCCCTGTTTAATCATCAATTATCTGAGTTGATTGGCCAATATTCGGCCATCAATTTGATGGGAGATTAGATGGACGATCAGTTGCTAATTGGCGATGTAAAACTGTTATTGAGATGATCTCAGATCAAGTCCAAAAGCTGATCAGAGATCAATTTGATCGGCCATCAAATGTGCATGGAAAAAACGGGACCTTAGTAATGCAACAAAAGTACAAAAACTAAAGTTTTGTTTTCTATGACAGTTCTGCTTGTTTCTGGGGCTGTTTGTTGACATTTGTAAGCAGTGTCAAATACAAGGAAAAAAGCAAGCTGATGCAAAGAAGTTCTTTGTTGTGACATTAAAATTTCTAATAGCACTAGTCTTTTTTTTAACAAGAAAGCCCAGCTATCGCTAGAGAAGACGCACTGCAGTGTATACAATTCCTGCTGCAGTACTGACCTTCAAGGTCATCCAAGGCTGATGATTCTCATCTCATCTGAAAGGGTGCATGTGATTTCTTATTAGTGATCAATAGCAACCTTAGCCCTATCTCGCACCGTTTAGCCACAATAGTGCATACTGGCCTTCAAATTCATCCAAGGTCAATGATTTTCAGTAACAATAATCAGTGGAAAGAACAAACCATAGAGTTGTTCAGTGATGTTGTTCTCACAACATGGACACACTCGGCAATCACGCGGCTCGCCTTCTCAACCGTCTGGTAGATCAGCTCACTCTGCCAAGAGCTGAACGTGAAAATCCCTTCACCAGTTGGTGATGATCTAAAACGTTGTACAAAACATCTAACCTGAGTTGCTGCAGGTCAAAATGACACAAATACTTATTACGGTAGGCTGATCTTTCTGTCATTTCCGACTGTGACAGATGTTACAGAATTGTACATACACGTAGCATTGCAGCCTACATGTACTCAAAAGTTGAACTAGAAGTTGGCAAGTACACTCATGTGGATCCAATTAACATGGTATTAGATAGGCTCCCCTATGGTAAGGGGAGATTTAGTGGTCAAAACATAGAAAACAAAATTTGCACTGCAAGTTATGGGGCAAGTACAAGTAAAGCCCAGGGATGCAGAATAGTGACAAATGTCTCTGGCTCTCGATGCTTAATGAATTCTTAGTTGAAGTTGATTCAAGCAAACTGAATCTTCTCAGCCCCACTTAGGCTGCGTTCACACAGACACGAGTACGGGTCTGGGTTTCCGTTTATAACCCGTAGAAGCTTCACTCGTACGAGTGGAACGTTCATGGTCACTTGTACAAGCACATAACTACATGCGTGTTGGCCATATTCAATATAATTGAATCGAAGAAATGCTTTGCCATTAAAACAACAATATTCCACTACAAAGTTAATATTTTTACAAACCGCACATCTCTAACGATCAACAATTTTACGATGACGTCAGTTATAACGTTAAATATGCGCCACGGCTTTTATAAATTATATTAATGCTATGTACGAGTAGTTTACTTTCTATGAGTTGGATAAAAACATGACCTGCACAGAAACTACTCGTATGAGTGAAATTTACAGGTAATCCGTACTCGTATGTATGTGATCGGTCGCCATTGAAATACATGCAAACTCGTGTTTGCCAGAACTCGTATATGGGAACCCGTATAGTGCCAAACTCGTACTCGTGTTTATGTGAACGCAGCCTTAGCTTAGAAACAAACAACTTCATGGAAATCGCAGCTTGTAAATGATTTTGTTTCCATCAGATACTGAAATATTTCTTTTCATTCAGTGTTTTAATGCCAACCAACTGCATCAAAATACAGAAAGAATAATTAACCAAAAATGTCACGTAATAGAAGAAATGTACAACAAAATGACTGTACTACATGTGTGCAAAGAATCAAGTAGATTTTGCTGACCGTCCACTCTCAATGGTGAACTTTGAAGTCTCACGACCGAACCTCCTGACTGACGCCAGCGGCCATCTGGTAATGACATGCTGTGTGTTGCCACTCTCATACAAAGTGACATCCTTTGATGTCACTTGCATCCAGCATTCGCCATGAGCCGACAAGTTTGGTGTCGGCAGCAGATACACATGGAACATTGCTGCAACATTTTACAAGTGCAGGTGAAACATACACTGTGGTCCATAAAAAACAGAGCCACTTTTATTTTTTGAATAGCTCCATGCAGCATTGGCCGATTTGAATAATATTTGGTGTGCAACATCAGGAAAAAACTTGACGCAAATGACTGTACTTTTGGCTACCTCACTTTAATACTGTCGCTACACTACCTTGTAAAATGTAAGTAAGTAGTCTTAGACGCACCATATGTCAAAACAGAAGTTTGAATCGTAGGTGCGGTTGGTAACAGTTAGTCGATGGCAGTGTTGCCGGAGAAAAGATGAGTCTTGAGGTGTCATCAAAAGGTGTTGGTAGTGGATGCTGTTCGAATGGTAATTGGTAAACTGTTCCAAATACGAGGTGTGGTTGTTGAGCCTGCTGTTTCTGAGTGGGGTTCAATGTTTCACAAAGCTATTTAAAAACTAAAAGTGGCAAATTTTTTATGGACCGCAGTGTATATATCAGTATTTCCCAAGTGTATGTGAAAATTATGATCATTATTTCACATGTGTTCTGAATGTGAAACACACAATGACAGTACCTATGTAACTATCTGGCTGTATTTAAATTCAAACTGAAGAAACTCATCCGTTGTGGGTATAGCAGAGTGTGACCTGGATATCTGCCATGAAGCTATACCACTGCACTGGCACTGCACTGGTACAAATCAGTACATTACGCTCGTATCCACATTATTTCTGTGATTATTATGATTCCAAGATACATGTCAAAGAAACTATTAATCTTTTGTAATAAGCGTATGTACATGTAAAACACTGCTGCAAAAATCACATTTTGTTACAATTATCAAATTCACATCAATTACTCAAAATAAAAACATTTAACAAAAATTGTGCAAGATTACTAATTTTTATGGTATAATTTACATCATCACAAAAGAATGTTTGTCGGCTAAACTAACAACAGCAGTTTAAGCTACATACATTGAGAATTACTAGCATCATCCAATGAACAACGAACTTGATCCAATTCACTGTACCAGCTGTCAGCCTCCATATCTAATAATGAACACAAGTAATTTGGCAATAAGCGACATTGCTGCAAATGTGTCATTTTTGTGATACAGGAAGTTGTATGGGGTCAGCAATCATACCGCTAGATAAGTCTTTGCTGAGTTCCTATAGACTGTCAACATTGTAGTAACTATTTCACTATCTCTAATAGTTCTCTAACAGTTTGGCTGCAATTTGCAATTTCAAATCTTGACCGGAGGGTTCTGACACCCAGATCTCACGTTCATGTGTGAGACCTGGCACCTGTCTAATTCGACATTACTTGGAGTTACAAGAGTGTCTTAAGCAAACTGTATCTCATTCCATCCAATGGCTTTATTAGATGGACAAAGAGACCATGCTATGGTCTGAATGCTTCCACTGACATCACCTAAACTACTGATACTGACAGTCTTAAATACAAACTATTGCCGTAAGATTTTAAAAAAAAAAGAAAACTTTCCCACATCACGACTACTATCTTACAATTTTAGTAAAATAGCTTGATACAAAACAGAAATTTAATTCAAAAAGCTACAGAACATATAAACCATTTTTCTGACCAACACATTTAACATCAACTAGGCCTACATTCTGGTAATTACTGAACACTCTTTGGACTTGCACATACAACTGTAAAATGTTATGCTGAGTGCTCTCCAGCCAAAATGTGATTGGGAATTAGTGACTGACCATTCTCAGGACAAAACATGAATGGCACCAATTGTCCACCACTGAATGAAATCTCAATCGCTTGTTTACGGCTGTCGACAGTCAGTCGTTTCATGCTGTGAAGATGTGTTAGTGGAATGGATTTGTGAACGTCGTCATATGACTGCTCGGCTGCTGATTCACTCGAGTACTTCTCCAGCCGAATAGGACCACGGCTTGATGCACTGTGTAACTGCAGCCACTGCGACTTCCATATCTATCATGACATACATTAATCAAAAGTATATGCACATAAACAGATAAACAGTTTAAACAAACAAACACTCATATATGGCTTTTTCTGCTTGGTTCTACAGATGGAGCTCAGCAACGAGAAAAATAACCAGTGAAATGGATGACAACATCACAGAGTGGATTGGTCTGAGTGCAGGTAATACTGTAAAGAAACATAGGAGAAAATTTGCATTTAGCCATAATGGTCCTTGAGCTTGAGAAAAAAAAGAAAAATGTAAGATACACTGTATGGAAAAACATGGTCAAAGAAGGTCCACCATAGAAACGTTGGACAGAAACTCAACGACAAAAAGTATAAGAGACAAAAAATATGGAACTTATTGGAACTGGAAGAAGTCAAATTGTCAGTAGAAAAAAAATCACATCAATTTGGTCACACTAAATGTAAACATGCAGGTTTTCAAACAATGTACAATGATGGAAACCAAAGAAAATAAACAGACAAGTCAATAAAAAAAACCTCAAAAGATTCTGCCAGTGGGGGTTATGAAGCAACAGCAAGTTCATACCAATACTGCAATTATTTGAGCACAAAAACATAGACACAAAGTTTTGTTGCAAACAAAGCTATAATCAATCAATCAATCAATCAATCAAAAAACAAGCAAGTAACTTAAATCAAAACCATCAAAATAATCAATCACTATTATAATGACAAAAAATTACCCCTAAACGTTTTCCTTTGATTTTCACTGGACCTTTCTTAATCACATCGCTAAAGTCGCTAGACATTTTTGACTGCTGGTTTACAACAAGATGAACTAAGTCTGTAAACAGAACAGTAAAATGTCATTACAACAAAACGTAACATTATAATAATGCACTTGATTTCTGCTAATTACAATAACTGTAACAGTAACATGCAAGTAAAAATAGAGATGTGGAAAATGATACACATCATGTGACAACACTGCTACCACTATCACCACTACTACTAAATGCCTACTACCACCACCACCAACATCAAAAACGACATCTTATCCCAACCCTTACCCTAAACCTAATCCTAACCCTATGGCAGACATTCGCTATGGCGGCCCCTTGCAATATCGGGTCGTTGCCGCGAGGGTTTCATTATAATTGTGACATAAATCGTATGTGAAGTATGCAAATTGACTCCCCAACTGATGCGTAATCTGACAGTATGTTATGGTGAGGATATCAGCTAAGAGTTCAACCTTCCCCAAACGCTTGGCAATTCGAACACTGACTCTAGTAGGCCTACAGAAGAACGGAACATGATATGATAGCTTTAATTAGAATCATCAAGAACTCTGAACAGTGACGACGCCATTAGATTTCGTAACAACGCTCAGACAGCTCGTTAATTATATCATACGTATTTACGGTGCAATGTTCGAAGCTTTAGCTTTCTGCTGCTAAACTGACGCGATTCTTAGAACGGCATTATCAGAACCACACCCACTACATCACTTCCGCGTTTAGTGTTTACAAATATTCAGCGCAGAAACTAAATAAGTAAACCAGAATTGTACACTCCCTTGCTGAGTGAGTGACTAAAATGTTTCATTATTTTCTGCACAACATGATACAGTCAGGATTATAAACCTAGCATCTCAAGGGTTTTCATAGTAATAATAATAATTAGTAGCTAAGTTGCTCAAAAACGCACCAAAAATGACCATTTTTTCTCAAAGTCGAAAAACTCGCTACGACAGATTGAACTGTGACGTGTCTTGATGCGGACCTAAATGTTCGCATTGACAGATTAATTTTAACTTACACGAACACCTAACTTTCACCACGTAAGTCTACTGCTCACACTGAAGCCAGTTCACTTCGTCATAAAGGTGAAAGCATACTTCAATGAATGTAGCCTATTATGAACTCTCTGCGTGTTTGTTCGTTTCTCCAGTCCCACTGTCCAATGTTCATTTTATAAAAGAAATTCAAATTACAGGTGAAGTACAAAAAACCAGCTGTCGATAGGGAAGACGCGCTACAGCCTACTGAAAATATTAAAAAATAAGCTGAGTTTAAGACGGAGAGATTTATGTGATAATGTGAAGCTATTAGGAATAGGGG
>Ga0209367_1007025_pt1 | contig 15542 bp, 7 predicted proteins | sample WorMetLIZISLAND2_FD_187412 | JGI IMG/M metagenome (GOLD analysis project Ga0209367, IMG submission 187412) | Marine gutless worms symbiont microbial communities from Max Planck institute for Marine Microbiology, Germany - Olavius geniculatus... ... | reverse complement strand
GATGAAGTCGGGTGTCTCCCGCTGCAGCAGCTGGATGAGGCAAAATTTACCATTTGTAGGTTTTGCCATTTTCCCAAGGTAAGACAGTTGCACTAAATAGATGAGGTGGGAAATGAAACCACCATTTGATGACATATAGTCTCATTAATAAGTGTGCCAAAAATTATTATAATCGGACATTCATTGTTCAAGTTATTGCAAAAAATGTAGTCACATGCTTTTTTTTGAGACACAGTGTATTCATACAGTCTTTATGAGCTACGCAGAAAATTAAACCATAAAAAAGTTGACAGAAGCTCACTTTCTCCAAGAAGACAGGCACAGCATCGACGACGACGGCTGATGACCTTGGCAGTGCCTCCATCATGTAGGTCAGAGCGCGGCAAGCGTGATGCATTATGTCAAAGTTGTGCTCCATCTGCAGCAGCGTTATCAGCACCGGCACGACCTGCTTGATTGGAAACCCAGCCAATGTATCCTCATTGCCCATCACCAGCAACTATACAACCACATCAATTAGCAATCAACCAAACACATCACACCAATCAACATATTCGACAATCAATCAACGAACCAACCAACTCAAACAGCATTACACTGTATATTATATGTCACTACAAATTGTTCTTGTCAATAAACTTCTGACACTACAACCTCACTACAATATGATAAACGAGAAAAGCCCAGCTAATGCAAAGGGGAACGTGCAACAGCGGTGCATGTTTGGAAGCCCAGTAAAACAAAATTTACAGTTGCCAGAGGGCACCAAACAACCGGCGGCTAATTATCTATAGTGTTTCACTCATACTCGCCAGATGGCGACCTGTCTTGCTCAGCCAAAGCCGTATCAGCTGGAAATCGCAAATTTTCCCTACCCCTCTGTCATTTAGCACCTTCGCTCGGGGTGACCCCTTTCGAATTTATGGAAAAGCTTTACTGATCCTGAAACTAGAGTCCTCCACGCAGTTGACGGTAAAGTTTTGGTGATCCTAGCTCGCACCGTTTTTGACTGATCCACCCGTGTAACAGAGACGGATGAATGGACAGACAGAATTGCGATGGCCAAGATGCGCTACATCAGTAACTGCTGTTGCGCGTAATAAATCAGCTATCACAAGAAAAGCATTACAAAGTTCTACAACATCCACAGCCACAGCTACAACTATTACAGTGTATGCTATATTTCTCATATTGATTTATGTGAAATGGCACACAAAAAACAAGTTACAACTAATTACAGTAATTCCTAACTCAACATAACTTTTACTAAGCAATAACACCGGAAAGAACACAAGCAAATTATGCAATATGTACTGAAATGTGACACAACTTCTAGAAAGTGGATTAAATGAAAAGTAGCACCAACTTGTTTGCTGCATGCCATTTCATATAAACTGATGTGAGAAAAATAGCATACACTGCACTCACAGTCTTTATTTGCAGCACTAATCTTTTGCCCAGTTTTAATGTAACAGAAATGCTAAAACTTCACACACCTGGCACATTTCGGTGACAGCGGCAACCTGCTGCGACTCGTCTTTTGACTGTAAGCCTTGCAACAGCTGCTGAGCTTTAGTGACTGTAGGGCAAAACAGCAGTCAACACCGAACAGTCTGACACTAGCCACTAAAGAGTGACAAGGGGATGAAGTAACATCCCCATCCCCATGAAATTGTTCCAACCCCACACCATCCCCAAGCATGCTGTCCCCATCCCCATCCGCATCACTGAACCCAATACTGCGAGTATACCGCAAATTCTATCCCCATTCCTGCAGTATTACCGTGGCTTTTATCCCCATTCCCGCAAGAATACTGCCGTCATTGTCTCCATTACCGCGGTAACTGCTGCGGTACTACTGCCGTCTCCATCCTTATGTCACTCTTTGCTAGCTACACATGATAGTTCACTACCTTTTCTGAGTGAGTCCCACCCGACACAGTATAAGTCATTTCAGGGATGGTTTTTAAAGGCAAAATTGCACATACACATAATAACGAAACAAAAAGTTTAACCTTTACGAAAAGTTTAACCTTTATGAAACACAAAACACAAAAAACGACGGAAACCTAAAATTGTAAGAACTGCCGATTATAATTGTGCATATGTATCGAAAATGGCAGTTCTAATAATCTTCCCTGTTATCCTCCAGTCAGCCATCAATCTCATAATGCTGACTACCTTTTCTGCTAATACATTACTGGTCAATGGCCAACAACACCACTAGCATTCTACTGCTTGATCATAGCAAGCTTACGCTAATAAACAACTGCTATCAGTGTCCACCACTTCATCAGTCTAAAGCAACAATGAAAGCCCGTTATCAAATCAGCCATATGCTAAATATTTAACATGTGGTCTTTAAAATTCTGCACACTTTAGCAGAAAGTCGAAAACTGAATTTATCTGCACACACAGTAGCTTAGCAATCTGTTTAAGGTTGCGTGAAAATAAACAAAGTAATGTCAAACTGCAACTTTTCAGCTACAGGCCCTATATTACTACAAGACCACTTGGAGTACTATCAGCACTACCAAGTGCATTATCTTGAGGTTAATTCAACAACATGCGCTATATAAATTTACATTTTACTTACTTACTTACTTTACTTACTTACGTCGACATTAACAGCAGTGGTCAATTTAGCAGTGCCTATACCTGAGCCGCTCATTGACGATCGTAGCAGCAGCTGATGCATTCGTGGTCCAAGAGCACCAAACAAATGAGAAGGCAAACCACGAGCTTCCAACAGAGCTGCAAACCATTCACATCGCACATTCACACAACCAGTTCAATAACAATGACGCTCTGCTATTTGTCACTTTCTACACTATTTCATTTTAATCACACTGAATTCAAAGCTCCACAATATCATAATATCCATATTGAATTTCCAACCAGCCTGTATTATCACCTCTAGTTTTCACCCTGAACTAAACTACTCCAAGTCACTATACTACAATGCTACACAACCAAAATAGCAAACAAACCAAATCTGCAAACATATCATCTCCAATGAATTCACTGAAATTCTCTCAACCACATTTTGCGGTGTCTCAAAGCCAGTTCAGCTCTCCTGATAAAAATTAAGACTCAAGAACCAACTACAAATCAAGTTAGTGATTTAGAACAAGACACATAGCGAGTCTATAATAAGCTTTTAACAGTAATGGCTACCAAATGTAGACTAACCCTGAAGTCGGCCCACATCATTAGAGTCTTGATCAAGAGTTGGTATGAGAGAAGCGAATGAAGAAGGAACTGCTGAAGCTACAACCAACACATAACACTTGTCACTTTCTATCTTGACTCTTGTGAAGTGTGAACAACATACTTACTAGTACTTAATATGAGTGAGTGAGTAGTTTCTAAATGCTGCAACAAAGCATATAAAAGATTAAACAATGCTAATAGTGACTGACTGATTATATTAATAAAAATATTGCGTAAGTCAAACATTGTGTAAATCTAGCAAATTAACAATGGCAAAACATATCTTGCATTCAGATGCTGATGTGGATCATCATCAAAATGCCAGGTTTAACCTTATGTGAAAATTTCTACAAAATCTCTATGTAACTATGAGTAATCTTGCTAACAACAACACAGATATATGCCAGGTATCACATAACCTCTTTGGCAAAGATAAAAAAGTTAAGTCAACAGAAATAGTGCTGTGACTGTCAAAGCTTTGCAATTACAAAATGCTAAACCAAGTCGATTCTGAATGTGCTACACAGTTATTAATCGACATGCAAATGTGATGCTGACCGGCAGCTCCTGGATCAACCGAGGCAACATCAGTGTTGAGAGCAGCAGCAGCGTCATCAGCTCCAGCGGCTGCAGTTGATGCTGCTGCTGATGCTGATGCACCAGTAGATGGCGGTGCTGCATCGGGTGTGGATTCATCGTGCCCTGACAATGACATTGCCACCGACAGCTTCAGTCCTGACGCTGTCGAGTCGGTCGCTGAGACGCCACTGCCAGCAGCCGCTGAGCTCTGCTGCTTGCCGACTGCCGACCGCCTCCTGCTAATAAGTCATCATCCAAGTCTTTCAATAACTAAAGAGGCAAAACCGCTAAACAGTGCTGCTCCTGATGAATCATTAGTAGGCAAATGCAATTTTGAGCTGCAGAATTCAACTCCAAATTTAGCCTTAGCTTTAAGGTCAGGGCCCTCAGGGGCCACCGTCTAACACAATGTGTCATTAAGTGTGCCTGCCGCATGACATGTAATTCACTCATCAAAACACTTTAAGCGAGGTGCCCAAGTGTGACAGAAAATGGAGAGAGGACAGACCACAGTACGGAACAAGAAAAGCCCTGCTAATGCAAAGGGAAACGTCCAACAGCGGTGCATATTTGAAAGCCCAGTAAAACAAAATCAGTCACCAGACGACCGGTGGCTATATATCTATAGTGTTTTACTTGTACTCACCAGAGGGCGTTACCTGTCTCGCTCTGCCAATGCCGTATCGGCTGAAAATCACAAATTTTCCCTACCCCTCTCTCATTTAGTGCCTTCGTTCAGGGTAACCCCCTTAAAATTTATGGAAAAGCTTTATGGTTCCTGAAACTAAAGTCTTCCAGGCAGCTGATGGTGAAGATTCAGTGATTCTAACTTGCACCATTTTTGACTGATCCACCAGTGTGACGAACGGACGGACAGACAGAACTGCGATGGCTAAGACGCGCTACAGCAGTAGCTGCTGTTGCACATAAAAATGGGTTGTAGTTCGCCTAACAATGTCAGCCCTTTCATTCTACCAGTTTACTTATGTAAACCCAAACTACAAACAAATTAGCTTAACAATATCTAACTTTAAACTTACTGCTGAAAGCTTATACCAGCAATCCCGAAATTCACTTACGTTCAAGTTATCATTGGCTGAACAAGGCTGCTAATCATACCCATCCATTCCATGTTCAAATACCTCAACAAAAACTTTACAAGGCATGACTGTTGCTGAAACTGATTCGAGAACAACACAAAGTCATAGTAAAATAAGTCAAATGTAGATATGAGAGTTTTATCTCTAAAATGCCAGCAAAGAGCCGATATCCGAGAGGCCAATACAGTCATAAGCTACGACTTACTTGCTACTGGCACAGGAACCCGTGGTGTCCGTCAGATGTCTACTGGATGTCAACAATGCTCCTCTGCGCTTCGTAGCCGCACGTCTTCTGACTGCACGACCAGCCTCAGATGAACTACCAGCCGCAGTATCTCCAACCGCTGTGTCTAACACCGACGTGCCACTTGCAGTTGCTGTGGCAGCAGCCGGTCGCTGCTGACGTCTCTTTGTCTGAACACTTCCAGCAGCAGAAGCAGCGACAGACGGTTGCCCGACAGTTGTCTTTGTGGACGCTTTGTCGCTTTTAGCTGCCTTCTCTTTCCCACGCTCCAGATTACTGGTCTTGTGACTCGTCTGTCTGTGTGTCACAGCCCGGTTCCTACCAGCAGCGCTTTTAGATGAATGCTGGTGAGTACTCTGTTTCTTCGATACACTCTCCTGTTTCGGCTTATGAGAGAAGTTTGTATTTGATGATGATGTCGACTTTGACGATTCCTTTTTTGCTTTTTTAGTGACTGGTTCAGTTGTTGCAGATGCAGCCCCGTGACGTTTTCTGCCACTCTGAGTTTGCGTGACTGTAGACTTGCTCGATGATGATGAAGCGGTAGGTGACTTAACAGTGTTGCTGCTGTTAAGCCGATTAACAAGTTCTACAAGTGATGCACTGCGACGAGCGTATCTCAATGCACGAGGTGTCAGTCTGTCCGTAACTGTGTTCGAATTATCAGCTGCTTCTGTCGATGACGAGTTCAAGCCACTGTGACACGTTTCAGTTTGTTCCACACTGGCTCTGCTAGTCTGTTTCTTTGTACGATCACTACACAACACAGTACCGGTACCGCAAAATTTGTTTAACCAAATTACTGAGAGATCTTCAGCTACTTTGAGTAAAATGAGTTCACAACAGAAAACACTAAACAAATGTGCCAACAGCATAATTATGATGTACATCATATAAAAATACATCACTAATGTAGTTAGATAAATTTCACCATACACATTACACAACCAGCAAATCAGGATTCCTAGAGGTTTTCTGTAGCAAAATTCCCCAACTTTTCCAGTCAAGGAATGACAATTTCCCTGACATCATTGAATCAATAACCCTATCGCACAAATGTCATAAATGGTATCAAGTAACGAAACGGTATTAATAAAGCAATATGCAAATGACAGGGGCCCTGGTCGGGGGGTCAGGGAGAGCAAAGCCCCCCTGAAGCTGAAACACGTCTAGCTTATGGACGTTCAGTGGTGCCTGCTTCTTAATATTTGGAGATACAAAAAATCACAGTTATCTGCAGTCTGCATGACCAATCTCATTTTCCCTGACTTTTCAAAAATAATATTTTCCCCGACATTACCCTGACAACATAAATTCCCTGACATTTTCCAGTTTTCTCTGACCTGTAAGAATCCTGGCAAATGCTGTTTAATTCAAATTATTATGCAAACTATGTCTTCTTCTTTGATTTGCAGAATTATAACATTTAAACATTTTTAATAAATTAAAAAATAAAAACTGGTTTTATCTTTCATACTTGACCCTTCAACTGGTAAAATATCCAGCAATATGCACAATAACATTATCACTTGCTCAATGGTGTGTATAACGATTAACCATCATAAAACACGTAATACCAGAGTAACATTTAACTAATTCTGACCCCTTTGCAGTATGTCAAAGCAGCCAACACAAAATGAAAACATTACAGCAATAAGACACAACAAGTAGAGATATCAATATAAATAGTACTTGTAATTTTGGTACAGTATTATTTTGCACTCGTAGAACAGTTCAACTTTGTTTATCAAACAATCAGACTCATGAGTGATTGAGTAGGTTCTAACGTCCCACCCGACACAGTATAGGTCATTTCGGGGATGGCCTTTGCAGGCAAAATTGCAAATGCACATAATAACGGAACAAAAAGTTTAACCTTTACCAAAAGCTTAACGTTTTATAAAACACAAAAAATAAAAGAAAATGACAGAAACCTAAAATTGTAAGAACTGTTGATTATATTTTTTGCAATATGTATCGAAAACGGTAGTTCTAATAATCTTCCCTGTTATCCCCCAGACAGTCATCAATCTCATAATGGAGGACAGGGAGCTATCAAACAATCAGACTAATAGGTAAGTTGTAAACGTGTACTGATACTCTAGTCAAGGCAAGTGAAAGCACCTTGGCAGTGCTGAAGGCTGTTTGCTGAGTGTTTGATTTCTTGGGTGCGTTCTGCTACTGGTTGAAGTCGATGGATGAAGGTGCGTTCCACGCAGCTTCCTATCGTTGTCGGCCATCGATAGCAAACACTCGCTGGAACATACTAGGCATCAATTCAGCGACAGGTGGCACCTGCGTTTACACACACATTCACAATCATGTATATCATTCATCATATAACAAGTTGAGATACGAATCAATGTCTGGTGCATGCCAGTTCACATCAACTGATACGTCTTCAGCGTCAACTCAACAGTCTTCACAAGACCACAGATAACTGAATCATCTAGCCAGCAGCTATAACAAGCACTTAGAACACTAACTAATGCAACTATTGCTTGTGACATTTTGGTGCTTGTGACCAAAAAATAACAGTTAGATTAAAAACCAAAACTAGTCTTATTAGAGTGGCATATTTTACATGAAAGGTAAAAAAGTACAAGGTTCTATATTTGCTACAGTAGCCGGACAAATACTGACTGTTCACACCTAACTTGTTGCTAGTGGTAGCATAAATAGCTAGCAGCAGATGACAACCTTCGACCTTAGTCTGATCTATCCACTGAAAACTTTGAAACTGGGTCCAAGCTCCAAAGTGACTTGAGGGGAATCAGGGGTGTCACCACTGTCCAGTTAAACTTCCCACGCACACTGGCAGTACTTGGGTGTGCAGGAAAATTCGCTCACTCAGCAATAAATAAGCTTTGTGGGCGTTTCAAATGTAGATAACCACAACCTTGGCGTACATTTTGATCTTCTTTTGAGGATACATATAAGTAGAGGTCACAGGATGCGCTGACACTCTTGTAAGAGTAAGCCTAGTTCTCGGCGACATCAGTGACTGAAAGAAACCCAGCATTGACAACGAAAGTGGCGATCTAGCAGGTGATAGGGTGTAGGCATAATAGATGAACCAATAAACCAAAACAAATACACAAATCTTATAAAAGGCGACAAAACGCTACCCTCAACATTACACGCACTTAGATTTGCCAAAGTATTTAACTTCAATACTAACAGAATAAGGCTAAATTTCATTTGTTAAGCGTTTCCACGAACACCAAAATCAATCGATACTGCGATAATCACTCCCAAGTTCACAACCTTTTCGCTAGATGTCGCTTTGCGGAATTTAAACCACGAGTTTTTTGTGCACGTCCGCAGTCCTTAAGCAAAGTGCTATATACGTAGACGTTTTAAAGCATTATATTTTCATACGCATGTGTGTATAGCTTGTGTTATGTATGTTTGTGGAGACATAACGACTCTTGCTTAATTGTAGGTGCGTAATTGCATAAACAGAAATTCTGTAGGTCTATTTCAGCGACTTTCAACCGGGGTTCGGCGGAACTGAAGGGTTCCACGAGCATCTGCCAAGGGTTCCGCGGCTGGTCAGTAAAAAAGTAAAATAATTTAGCGTGCGAAATTACGTCAGACCAGGCCACAGAACTACTAAGCACCAAATAGACCTACTTAGCTCTAAATTAGCGCTTCTGGACGTCTTTTTTACGCGCGACAGCAGAATGCTTCGCGCGTCTTAGCCATCGTCTGGGCGTCTGTCCGTCCGTCTGTCTGTCTGTCCGTTTGCCACACTCGTGATCTGTATCAAAACGGTGCAAGCTAGGATCACGAAATCTTTACTGTGAGCTGCCCCAAGGTGTCTAGTTTATCGTGACAAAATTTCGTGCCACTGGGTGCAGGGGTTGCCCTCGAACGAGGGCGTTAAAGAAAGGTACCCCTTAAAAAGACGTCATTTTGCCGTTATTGGCTCGAATAATGTGAAAACGGTTGCAGATAGGTACATACATGCTGCATATAACAAGCACTGGTAACAAGCTTTTTGGATTTATCAACATAGATGACCTTGAACGACCTTGAACCCCTCAAAAAAGTTTTTAGTGAATTTATCGCAATTTTTGGATTCAGCGCACATTTCAACACTGAATTGCGACGAAATGGCTGGAGATTGACCAAGACAACCTGCGTATGAAATTTTCAGCATTCAACGTAGATTTTAGCAGTCCAAGTCCCTTTTCTTTTTCTCACGTTTCGCCCCTTTCCTTTTCATTGTTTACTTTTTCACCCCTTTTCGTCCTTCTCTTCAAAATCCAGAGGTCTGGGGAACGCTGTAATTAAGCTCTCCAGGCTGGGTCCGGGGCGGAGCGGCGGCCGCCAAAGCAATTTTGTGCTCTTTAAACTCTGAAGTTGCGACTAATAAAAACAATTTTTCGTCGCTGGCAGACACAATTGTGTAGGCTACAATAGACAGACAAATGAATTGCGAGAGATAAAACTTAAGCGGGCGGAGAAGCGTGAGTTAACTGAAAATGCGCGAGACTCACGCGAGATGCGTGAGACTTGGCTGCGTAGGCGTCACTAGCGCTATGACACTGTTATGCGTAGGCTACCGACTTTGCACAAGGCCTATACGTCCGACGTAAATCGATTTTTGTTTGGAAGTAAAAACGGCGTTGTTATGCATATCACCTTTGAGCCTAAATAATTTGAGGCTGTGCGAAATTAAACGATAGCGGAAATTGGTGGACTCCGTAAATTGTTGCTATACCTAGGCCTTTAGCTGGCACATAGGGCTACATCATCAATAGTCAACGAAAATTATCAGGACTATAGGCCTAAATCGTTTCGCAAATTCTCTGATTTAGCCTAGTACAAACATTTGGCATGCAATGCAGACAAGTACGCCTACCAGAACACTAAGGCCACCGTTTGAAATGGAAACGAGTTTAACGTGTGCAAAATAATAACGCAAGAAACCTGAGCTAATCAGTGAACTTTGAGGCTGAAATTAGTGGGTGGGCAGTTGGAATTAATGCTCATGAAACGCTCGACAGCCTACGGCAGTTCATGTCCGCAGGTTGTCTTGATCTATGTCTATCCATTTCATCGCAATTCACTCATAAAATGTGCGCTGTAGCCAAAAATCGCAAAAAAATCAGTGAAATCCCCTATTTTGTCATCGACGTTGATGCCGCTAGAAAGCCCATCACCAGTGCTTAATATGATAAGCAGCCTATCTCAAAGAAGCCCGACTGTCGCTATGGTTGGCCAACCGTACCGCCTATATCCGATGGCCGGCGTCCGACTTCCGTCGCGTAAAAAATAGGCCTACGATTTCCCTCAGTGACTGCAGTCCCATAAGCGCTATAGTGATGCTGCTATATCTAACGCTACAATCAACGATAAGATACAATACGGTAATTCGGCGCACATAGGTGATGGTTGCATGCAACAACTTTACAATCAAAACTGCGGCCAAACGGCTGTAGACGGAGACGTGGTTACTATTGGCATCCTACAGAAATTTGTCATCGCCCTATCCAACGGCACCATCATCGACCCCTCCCCTATACGACGTACCGTTTAGCCACAACACAGCAGGATTAGCATAGCACAGTGCGTAATGACCCTTGAAAATCATCCGAAGTCGATGGTTTTCATGTCATCTGAAAGGGCTTATGCGACTTCCTATTAGTGATCAATGAGATACAGGTCTTATCAGAAAAAACGCACACTTTTTCCACCCTAGCTCTATTCAACCCCAAATTTTAAAATGTTCCCCTTGCACTAGATTGCTCACATATTGCAGGCGAAGAGCCGTGACATCGGGCTTAAGTAACTGCAGTACGTTTCCCGGTAGGGTCTACTGTTTAGCCACAATACATGCGTTAAAGACAGATGACGGCAGATGACACATCGTACCACAGAACATAGCCTGTATGGGACTGCAGTCACTCTGGGAAATTGCTTTCTTTCCACGATCGGAAGCCAGACGCTGGACATCGGATATAGAAGATACCATAGATGTAAAAAAAGTTCCAGAAAAATTTTTTAAAAACGTTTAAAAACGATGAATAAAAAACGTTAGTCATAATTTGTTTAACCTCTTGCCTAATGCCTAAGGCTAATGCTGTAAGTGCAGTATACCTGGAACTATAGTCTGGATAAAGAGAACTTCACTTAATTTCAACTTAACCGTGTGGTCAGAAGACCATAGCACTAGACTAACCAAATATACTACATAAACAGCTTTTTTATTTGGTATATTTAGACGAACTAAGTAAACTACCATCACTATGATCAATTAATTCGTTTCTGTGGTTCCAAAAGTGCTTCTCAAAGTTCTTGACAGGCATTTCAATGCACATTTTTATAAATAAAAAAACGTCGTGAAAAATAAAAAAACGTTGTGAAAAATAAAAAAACGTTAAAAACATTAAAAAAACTGGCAAAAAAACGTTAAAACGTTTTTTAATCTGTGGAAGGTACGGTCAGCCCACCATAGCGACAGCTGGACTTATAGGCTAGACATTAAAGATAACGACCAATAACTCAACACTCGGGAATTCAACAGTTCAGCGTTCACGCTATACAGTCTAATAGACTGCAAACTAACACAACATCGTCTACGAATAACGAATGTTGGAACAAGACATAAACGTCACAACAGTCACTGCAGGTCCTACCACACTGTACGTCAGGCCCAAAAAAATTTCCGCGCTTCCGGTTGCCGTCCGTCCGTCCCTAAAAAAACCTTGCGTCTGTAAATTTTTTATTGGATCCTGAAAAGTATTTTTCGCAGTTTTTATAGTTAGTTTTCACAGTTTTACTGGAAAAAAAAACCATCTAATCTGCTATGCTGCAGTGTCTTTACTGTAGTTTTCGTGAGTACTGGGGCGTAAAGACACACCAAAATTATATCGATCGTAACTTAAAGATGGATGGTCAGATTTTAATAATTTTTGGTATGAATATTCCAGAAACAACTGGCCATCAAATGATCATTTATGTTTCCGTCGCACCGTACGTCTGTTTCTGCACTACCTGGGGAAAACAAAACAAGTAAAATATTAATCTTTATTCAATGCAATATCATAATTTGATTAAAATAACGCACATTTGTCACATTTTGTCCACACTTCTAGCACCTTCGTTTACACTATCCAATTGTTTAGTTGTGCAACTGCTGACAGTAAATATTCGAATATCGGCCATTTGTGTAAGCACAAGCAGAAAGATGCATTCTGGACGCGTTGATAGCAGTTTTGATAATGTTCTGCTTCATAGGGTGTTTACACGATTCAGCATACGTCCAGCAAACGTCCAGCATTAGCACGTGTATTTTGCATACATTTGCTGGAAGTTTGCTGTTAGTTTGCTGGATCGTGTAAACACCCCATGGGTCAGACTTGCACTAATCGCTTTTTGAATTCATTAATATTCCTAAACAAAGTCCCATAAACTCGCTGCTGCATAGCACTGCAAATGCTGTCGAATGAACTGTGATCAAAGCTGTTAAGAGCTACATATCTGGAATGATTAAATTTACTGCTGTTTTTTTTTCTTTTTTATCTCATGTTGCATTTGTTCTGTTTTCCCAGGTAATGCAGCAACAGACGTTAGGTGAGCTGGAAATTTGTACGACTGTTTGATGGCCAGTTATGTCAAAAATGTTGTACCAAAAACTATTAAAATCTCGTTATCTTTCACGTTACTATCAGCAAGTGCAACATCACGGATGTTTTTTTGCGTTTTCTGTTTATTTTAACGCCGATTTCATGTGTTTTGATTTCTCCAGGTAGTGCAGAATCACATGTTGGGTGACGTGAAAACTTAAATAACCGTTTGATGGCAAGTTGTGTCAAAAATAGTTGTACCAAAAATTATTAAAATCTCATAATCCACTTTTAAGTTACGATCAATAAATTTCTGTGTGTTTTTAGTAGTGTATTTGGTGAGTCAACTTGTTTTACGGATGAATTGTCGTGTTAATATTACATGACATGTCACGATGTAAAAGTAATTTTTTTTTAAATTACCGCCCCCCGTCCCTAATTTTTTGTCCCCTGCTGCAACCGAGAGTAGGGCCTACAGAACTTTTAAGACCCTATACTGTGCGACAAAGTTCAGGTGTACAGCCAGTCTAGTAACTGAAGATAGGACAAGCAAAGGCCTTGGCCAGTAGGGTGACAACGGGTATGAGAATCGCCATCAGTGGTGACGCCTGACGATGCAGCACTGTAGCCCGGTTACACAGGTCTGTGTTGCAGTGGCACGTAGCGGAATGTACACCTAGAGCTTCCGCCTCCTCGCAGTACATTTTGTCCTTCGCGAAGTACGTTTCCTTGCACCCTCGTGTCACTAAGCACAACAGTCAACAACCACATAATAAATGGCGATGGTTAGTGTAGTATGGCCGGCGGATCTGTAGGAGGCTCGGGCCAAATGGCTTGGTCCAATTAAGTTGAATTTAAGTCGGTGAAGGTGGTCTCCTGGTGCTCCTAGTGTTGCACTCGCCAAATGAACCAGGTGAACTCGCGAGTGACAGTTCACTGGTACGATGACAGCACCACAAACCAGTGAGCTAAAATTTTACTCAGTCATAGATGTAAAAACGTTTTTTACGTTTTTCTATTTTTGTCACGTTTTTATGTTTTCAACTTTTTTTTATTTTTCTCAACGTTTTTTTTATTTTTAAAAATGTTCATTGAGATGTCAAAATTTCACCAAGAACGTCGAGAAGCACTTTTAAAGCCACTGAAACGAATTAATAGGCTATCATGGTGGTAGTTTACTTACTTAGTCTAGTGATACTTGGTCTTATGATCACAAAGTTGAATAAAAATTAAATAAAATTCTCTTTCTTTCTGTAGTTGCAGTTATGCATGCTGCCCTTTCATCATTAAGGCAATGAGTTGAACATATTTGGGATAACCTTTTTTTATGAACGTTTTTCAACGTTATTTTAATTTCTGTCACGGTTTTACGTTTTTGAACGTTTAAAAAACTGTTTTCTGAGACATTTTTTTCTATCTGTGAGGTCAGCGACCATAAACATTGTCGTGCAAAATATTCCTATTACCAATACTATATGGACTTATGGAGTCAAGTGTCACTCTCCTCAGATTCAGCTTGTAGAAGGCTTCCCTCTGTCCGTTTACACCGTGTACCCCAGTGCAGTCCAGGATCATATCTTGGAGTAGACCTACATCTCACTCCAATCAAAGAACTTAAGGTACGTTCTCACTGCGCGCGTTAACGCGCCGGCGTTAACGCGCGCAGTGAGAACGCATCTTTACACGGCACAATATGGTGCACACGATAGACTTACATGGTGACGCGATTCAGCAGAATGTGATCAAGAAGAAGTGACCAGACGTAACCGTGGACTGGCCTGATGCGACCCATATGCAGGCCCGTCGAGAGGCTGCATGGGGTAGGGGTGTTAGCTACCCCGGGCCCCGCGACGTTTGGCCGGGGGCCCCGCCATCGGCCATAAATATATAGTACGCCAGAATGTACCATTTTGAAAAGAAAAATTCAAAAGTTTTCTCCCCAGATGGGCCCCGTGAGGCGTGAACATGTTTGGGGGCCCCGCAAGAATGTTTCCCCGGGCCCCGCTGTGGCTCTCGACGGGCCTGCCCATGTGGGGATGTCATGAATGCACAGTCCACACGTGCTACATATGTTATGAGCCTGCCGGTTATACTCTGCGGTAAAAACGACAAGATGGTACTGCGTTTATATATGAGATCATACCATACCTTTCTGGGACATGAAGGGTGCTTTCTCAGATTCCTTGGAGCATACGATGTCACCAATGGCTTCACTGCCTTTCGAGGCAATCTATCGCTCATTCCCCATAAAGTCATCAGATTCATCGTCAAGTTGTTTCTTGTCATGCATGTCAGCCACGGATTCGGAGAAAGCTGCAGAGGAGACGATTCCAGATAAAGAGATGATAACTTAAGAAATGGATTACACCAGAGACACTAAGTCTAGTTCAAGAAAAGAGGATCTTGAAGAAGAAAAGAGACAGTAGCGAACTGGCAGACAGGGAGTATCGACAGAAATCCAATGAGGTACGAAAAGCGGCCAGAGCAGACAAAGCGAAATGGCTGGAGAGACAGTGCCAGGACATAGAGAAATACTATGGAGAATATAAGACCAGGGAAGTGTACAAGATGATCGGTGACATTAACAGGAAATGGCAACCAAAGCAGAGAGCAATCAGAGACAGTAATGGAAAGCTGTTCGTGAATATCATCATCATCATCATCGACAACCGTGGGTTCAACACCCGTTGGTGTCTGACGCCATTGTTACTATCGCTGTCCACCGCTGCCTATCTAGGGCAGCGTGGCTCAACTCCTGCAGGGTTGCCCCACACCACTGCTCAATGTCAGCTGACCATTCTCGGTGATGCCGTCCTCTTTTGTTTGAAC
>Ga0209367_1007024_pt1 | contig 15544 bp, 10 predicted proteins | sample WorMetLIZISLAND2_FD_187412 | JGI IMG/M metagenome (GOLD analysis project Ga0209367, IMG submission 187412) | Marine gutless worms symbiont microbial communities from Max Planck institute for Marine Microbiology, Germany - Olavius geniculatus... ... | reverse complement strand
TCCCCTTTCTCTTTCCCTTCCCCTTTCGATTCCGCTTCCCCTACCCTTTACCTTTCTTTCCGCCTTTACTTTTCCTTTCTCTTCCCCTTCCCCTTTCTTTTTTCCTTTCCTTATTTTTCCCCTTTTCTTTTCCTTTCCTCTTTTTTTCATTTCCCTTTCCCCTTTTTCTTTTCTTTTCCCTTTCTTTTTCTCTTTTCCTTTCTTTTTCCTTTTCACTTTCCCTTTCTCTTCTCTTCCCCTCCCTCTTCCTCTTTATATTTCCCTTCTTCCGTCTTTCTTTCCGTGTCCACGTACGTACGTCTAACATTTGAGGCGCCATATCTCCATTACGGTGCAAGATAGACGCATGGTGACGATGGATCATTTATAGGCCTACCAGTAGTATAGCGCTGGGGACGAATAGAATGGTCTCGTGACTGACAATATTTATTGTTTAGTTATAATCATAGCGAATGTTGTCAGGAACATTGCTGCTGTACAATTTAAAATTAAACTTTTTAATTTTTTTTCTACTAGTCTAAACAGCTCACTGATTATATTTATACGAACATATACTGCAAACTATCGAAATGCATTGGACAGACTCCGTGCTCGTATGAACATTATTTTGTTCTTGCTATTGTTAGGCCTAACATTAATTTATTTGACGTTCACGTAAAGTCGGCTCCAATATGCATGTTAGCTAGATTTTCGGGTGCTAAAAATAAAAAATAAAAATGTAACAAAAAACATGTGAGTAAAAGCCTATGCAAATCGCTGAAAGACCAAGTTCAAATCAATTCGAATGAAATATTTCTTTAATAAAACAATGGACAAACCGCAATTTCAAGTAATATTTAAACAACGCAGCTAACAACTTTTATAAAACAACCTACATAGACCTATGATAAAATTACAGCTGCTGACCATCGCGGATGGTTAAATTCCGACACGGTTTAGCCGCGCGCGGCCACGAATTGCATCGCTGTAATTAACTGGCGCAGAGAGCAACTACTGTACGCCAACCAAGCGCAACGCGTTGCTGCTAAGCCTAGCAACCAATGCAGCGTAGCATGCAGTCGGTCTACCGACAAAAGACCACCGGAGAAAAGGCCACCAAGCTGGTTTTAGTACAATTCTTCTTTCAAATGAAGTGCACATTCTTTTGGAATTACCACTTAAGTCGCTACACTATGTACTGTGAGATCAATTAACATTTTTTTGTTGTTGTAGTTTATTAAACCGGTTTTGTTTCTTGTACTCAGTAGAGGGAATCATCAAAAGATGGTGTTCTATCGTCACTGGCTTAACGTCGTATGCGAAAGGAAAAGCATGAGACAATGTTCGTGCATAAAAGTCATGGAAATTGGATCCAATAGTTTGGCGAGTTAACTTATGCACAGTGGAAAACCAGCGTGGTGGTCTTTTTCCGGTGGCCTTTTGTCCGGGATTCCATGCAGTCGGGGTTATGATGTCACGTACAGTACGCGTGTCCGTACACGAATGCGTCGTGTGCGCGGTCAGGATCTGTGGTCAGGACTCAGTAATTCCAGTGAGCGCGAGTTGTCGCGATCGGTCGCGTGTTACGACAATAAACTGTATGCTAGGCCTACAGTATTCCAGTATATACAGTAGTAACCGTTAGGTTGTATTAACCTAATTCTGTAGTAGTCGTCTGTATGGACCGTGGCGTCGCCATAGTATGAGTGACCGAGTAAGATGGCTTCTCTTCACAAATCAGCCACTGGCATGTTGCTGTCCTTGCACAGCGGTCAAACCGGAGACAAGCTGAGCTTCAGACGCGGCTTAGAACTAAAGCTGTTATAAGCCGGTAACGTCGTTTGTGACGCTTCGTTATGTGTAGTCTACACGAAGACCTATACCGGCTGTGCTAAAGCTGACACGCGACAGTAAGTGAGTAACAACATTAACAAGGCATGATTTCTGGAACGAAAAGGCGTGACGGGCAGAAGACAAACTGGCTCAACAACATCATGTCTTGGACCGGACTTGGACTGGGACAACTGTTTCGGTAGAACAGCGACAGAGAACCACCGCTGTACCTGGATCACCATTCCTCGTTTGGAGAACAAAGTCGTTAGTGTCCATCCGCCCAGAACTTTGAAGATCCCATGGCCGTCCCTAATGGGTGGAGCCTATCCATCAGTGGCGTCGTGGCCAAAGGAGCACCCGCTGAATTTTGAACTGTTGGAAAATTTTTTTTTGTCAAAAAATTATGGCCCAAAATGCAAAATTTGGGGCTGAAACCCATGTTTGGGGAAAATTTATTGAAAAATTAAAATTTCGAGTATTTATAATATTATCTGTCGGAAATTTGTAGTGTTCGTCGAAAAATTGAAATTTTCTGCCCGCATACTTTTTTAACCCGCGACGTCGCTGGAGCCCATGTTATGGAAACTGTCCAACGGCCAGCGACATGACAGCAACATGCGGTTACATGGGCATCGACAACTACACAAAGTACCTAGATGTCTTTGGCATGGCCCACTTGTAGTTGTGGGTTCGGCGACTGCGTAAATAATGCAGTCCGCCTATCATTATTAATTAGCGACGAGCCGCATGTGAATTATCTCATATCGACCAGCCGCCCCGCCCAGGCCGTCATTCACATGACAAGCCGTGCCGAATCAACACGATGACCGTTAACCACCCACCGCGGCGCCGTCTCGATCGAACCGTTTCTTGCCGGGTTGATTTACGGCGGACAGTTTCCGTCCTCGGCCTCCTGTATACCGCAGCAGCCAACCAGCCTCCGTACATGTGGTCTACCTACTTCGTGGCACGGTCGACGTCAATTATTGAAACAGCTAGGACGTATGCGGTTCCACTGCAGATAGGCGCTACTTCCGCACATTCACCATGATTCACGAACCATAACTTCTGCCATACGGCGCGTTAAAGTCTGCGAGTCCAGATGCCACGCCGGCGACCAAATCATAACTTGCGTCGAATCAATCAATCAATCGATCAATTCGTCGATCGATTTTTAATTAGGCCAAGCGGAGTAGTGCCGGCGTTAGATAATTGGAGGCCCTCCCAAATACAAGTGTGAGGCTTTATAATAGGAAGTCCAGGGGCAGAGCCCTTGGTCAGGGGGTCAGGTGGCGAAGCCCCTAAAGCTAAAACACTTTTGGCTTTTGGACGTTCAGTGACAGTCGCAAATTTGCCACTTTAAAAAATTAAAATGCCAAAAAATCAGATACAATTTGTGTTATCTTTGCAAAAAATGACGTCTATAGACCGCAATACGTCACAGATTACTGTACAGTAAAGAAAAGTAATAGACTTGTCCACTGTGAGTAAACTTTTCACATGTTTATTTATTTTATATTTGGAATATATTTTAAAATAAAACTACCAAATATTTTTTTACACCTAGCATGAGACCCTTGAGCATACGTGAGGCCCCCCGGCCAGGGAGTACGGGGGGCCCTTCCGCCGGCTCTGAGCGGCAGCATGACACAGTTACGATTAAGCACACAGCTAAAATTATTAAAACGTTGCTTATTTATAGTATGAAGCTTTACAACTTCTAAAAAGATTTTAGCACCAACAGCTACAGGTCTGTTGCGCTGAAAGTTCATCTCTTTTGCGGCACTTTGAGCCATGGCCGTCACACCGCGGCGATGGTTTAACCAAATGAAGCCGGTGCATACAACCGAAGTCGGTCATGTCATGTCGACCGGCGCCTTTAACCAACTGCGTCAGTGGCTGTATGCCTGCAGTCCTGGTAACAGGATCTATTATGCTGTTACGCAGAACTCGCCGTTTCTTTCCTAGCGTGGCTGCAGCCATCATAGTCTTCGATTGTTCGACTGGCGACAATTTAACGTTTCATTTGATTGGCTACTCGCCGTGGTAATCAAATCCCATCACGTACGCTGTTCTATGTCGCTATAACGTCAAATGTCAAATGCCAGTTCGTAAACAGCGCATATTCTCGTAGCTATCGTAGCTAACTTAAAAACACTGTATAGAACCTTTCAATTTCTTCTATGGCAATTAAACGATATCGGCTATACTTTCAGTGCGGAACTGTTACGACTCGTGATGTGTACTCGTTAGCGTTTAATGGCGAGAGCGAATGTCAAATACTCTATCGCCGTCGGCTATGGTGGATGCCGGTGGGAGTGTGCGAGGTCAAGGTTACCGTCGTATGTCGTCTGTGGGCGATATACGGAGAGACTGTCTTCGTCGTCACCAATTTCCACGCTATCGCCAAGTGGCTATGGGCATGAACAGGAGAACGAGAGCCCATAGGCAGCATTGCACGACACCTCAGCACTGCGCACTAATGCAATCACGTACGCCTCCTATGCTTTCATGCAGCTACTGATCTGCATCTAAATGCTGCTTAAGAATCAGTCCGGTTTTCGGGTTTTTTTGTGCCAATATCTCGTAATCACGTAGTGATATAACAGTTACTGACTACTGTAGCAAATGCTCATCGGCATTCGGTCTACGGTACAACTATGAGTTTCATCTGCAGCCGGTTTCATCTGAGGCACCAAAAATTATTAAAAGTAAAATTAAAATCAAACTGAAATCGATTAACGTCAAAATTCCGCAAATAGTTTTGTGGCATTTTTGCAAAACATTTTACAGGCTGGGCGATAAACAAGACTGTTTTTAAGTGTTGACATCATATCGACGGTTAGCGGTAGAGAAACTAGAAAGGGCGTGTGATATGTCGAACATTTCAAAATCTTTATCTAAAAAATATATTTAAAAATGGGCTACATTTATCCGTTACTGTCAAATTCAGCATAATTTCATTTTAGGAACGGTAAAGACAAAAAAAATTCAAACGCACTAATATGCAAGTTCTACACTTTTAGGATTTTTTAGACGGACGGACAGGTGTTCCTAGATCGTAATTTCTGGTACGGTCACGGTGTTCATTAAACAGTAAACCAGAAAAAAACAAAAAAAACTTTTTAAAAACCTTTAAAAACCAAAAACGTTAGGAAAACCTTAAAATCTAAACATTTTTAAAAACCTGAGTTTTTACTTTTTTCACTTTTGTGTGTACGTGGGTCCAATAGTAGCCTACCTGAAGACAGCGAGAACGACGGTGAGCCAGATGGAAACGGTGTGAACGACCACGCTGAAGCAGGCGAAAAACAGCATGAATCGCACGGCCGGCAAACAGTTGCGCGTTGGCGTCGCGTCGGTGCCGTGAAGCACGTAGAACCACAGAGCGAACGGCAGGTAGGCGGCCATCGTCAGGCCGTCCGACACTGCCAGCCCGGTCAGGATGCAGTTCGTCGCCGAGATCATGTTGCGACGAGTCAGTACGACGATGTTCAGCGCGTTGGCGATGATACCGAAGACGCAGACGATACTGGCCAGGTAGCCGTGGTAGCGCTTGTACCAGTCGTGGAAGACGGCCAGCTCGCGTGCGCCTAGATAGATAAACTCGTCGTCGTCGGCTGCTGCTGCTGATGTTGTCTCCGCCGTGGTAGTCGTCTCGACGTCCTCTGCCGCCACTGGCATGTACTCGTCGTACGGGTACGCGTACGGGTAAGAGTAGTCTTCGCCCCACGACATCCTGTCCACCAGTTCACGTACACACACAATAACGTCATTATTATCAGCAACAATTAGGCTGTAACAAGTCCGAAGTAATTCGATGAGACGCGAAATCGCTGTCGCTAATCCACGCAACGCTTCGTTTCTATTCGCTAGGTGGCAACAGGCTGCAGCAGAACTTTTGCATATGCATGTATTGGCTTTGGAATGTGATTCTCAAATCTTTCCCTCTTCTGAGGGGGCACGGGACCTTCATCTAGTTATTGTGTCATTTGATCCAACAAATGTATCTGCCAAATGGCAAGCAAGTGCGTCAAACGGATTAATTAGCAGGGTGAACGAGTGTAACAGACGACAAACAGACCACGCTACGGGAAAATATGTAGCTATCGGCGTACTTGCTTGCGCTGCAATAAGCGATGCCGCCTAACAAGTGTAGCCGTTGATAATAAAAAAATTAATCCCGTGCGGGAGTGACGGTCGACTCGTTTTTAATTTTAAAGTCAAGTGACACAAGAACTAAAACATTTACAATCCCGTCACACCAAATGTAGACATGTTGCTTAGTTTGAGAATCAGTAATCATTTACCAGCTCACATTGTAAATACACCGTGTCCGGAAAAAGTAACCCCCAAGACATCGTACAATAAAAATGTCACATCTAAACAAATTCAAATAATATTTTGTACGATTAATCTCCAATACATTACTAAAAAAACCAAATGTTGTTTAAAAAGATTATTTTACAGCGGAGTTGTTAATTGTTAAATATTGATAATAAAATATCTCTGTTACCAATATGGCGTTACATAAGTAAACCCCGCGGTTACTAACGATTTTGTAACATTAACAAAACACCCGATTTTAGCGAAATTATACGTCAATAATGCACTGTCCATTGGCAATCAACACGCGAAATTTCAGTTAAATCCGCTGAAACAAACAACAGTTACAGTGGTTTATGTGAGGTGACCCAAAAACACTTCAGTTTCAGGTTTTTGTGGATTACATCAGACACAAAAAAAACTGAAACTACAATGTTTCGAGGTGACCTCAAAAAAGTTGCTGTAACTATTGTTTCCTTTGGCAGATTTACTTGAAATTTTGCACTTTGATTGCCAATGAATAATGCATTGTTGATATTAAATGTTGCCGGAATCGGGTGTTTTTTGTTGGAGTTACGAAAATGTACATTAACCGCAGGGTTTACTTATGTAACGCCATATTGGTAACGGTGATATTTTGTTATCGATATTTAACAATTAAAAATTATATTTTCAAACGAAATTTGGCGATCTCTTTAGTAATTTATTGGAGATTAATCGTGTTAAATTTTGTCTGAATTTGTTTAGATTTGACATTTTCATTGTACGACATCTAGGGGGTTACTTTTTTCCGGACACAGTGTAAATATAAACATAGACTTTGAAAACAATTTTTTTTAATTAAAAGGCATCGTAATCTTGACGGCAACGACGACGATAATGATAGTGATAATATAATAAAAAATTAACATTAATAATCATACGAAAAAAGTATTTTGTATTAAACTTAAGTTGTAAAATTGTTTTTGTCACGGGGATTTGCTTGATTAGTTTTACTGAATTAGACCACCAGTTAATCATCATCATCAACAACAACAACGTTATAGGTACTTTATTAAGCTTATCAACTGCAAACTACGGTCCTGTTTGGTAAACAGATATAACTTAACAGCGACATGACGAACTGAAATTCTGGGAAAATTAATAGCTGTTGTCATATGGTAAGTGCTTTGATTGAAGCAGGCCTACGCCACGAGGTCGTTCGTTAGATCGGCGCCCGTGCCGTCGTCATCTTCGTGTAACCGTTAGTCAGACGTAGGCGTGCTGTCCGCCTGAATATCGCATTTCTAGCCGATCTCACCGCATCAGAGCAGTTTACATTTCTCGGCGAGTTTCTGGCCATCAGCCGCTGCCATCGGCTGTACTCACCTGATTGGCGTCATCAAGCGACGACGAAGCTTGTCGATGCGACGAGAAACTTAATACTGTTGTAGCCTACTTGGCCTGGAACTAAACTAGTCCGAGTATTGCCGTGTCTCCTGACGCATCACACCATTTTTCTTAATCAGTTTACTAGAGAAAACATTACCCGATGTAGATATCCATTAATCCCGTATGTGTAGTCTTCGGTGTAAGTTATGTATCACAGTGTAGCACGGTAGTGCGTAACACTGTTGCAAGGGCGACTATTAAAGTCAATGGGAAACCCCAAACCCCTGTATCAATCGACATAAAATTTGACTTAGATGATCAAGTCGGCAGTCTGACACTACGTGCCAAAAATAGTACAAATCGGCTCAGCAGGGTTGGCAGAGCAAAGGAGTGTTCAATTGGGTTATTTTTTGCATGTCATGAATCACTTAAATTTAACCTTTATCTTATCAACCTCAAAACTTACGAACGAACATTTCAAGATTAAGAATGAAATCGATCCGCAATGTTTCTTGCCACACGTGTGCTCAAAGACTCTGTGTTCAATGCTTACTTTACTTGAGAAAAAAAGAAACGCGCCATTCGATAAGTACTGACGGTGAAAGCCTTTAGGCTTAATGTAGGTGTCTATTGGATACTGGTGTATTACAAATTTACAATAGACGTAACTTATTAATATTTCTACGCTACCATGCGCCTGTGATGTAACGTTAAGTCGTATGGAAATTATAGGAGTTAGGACAAAAAGACTTCATTCCTGCTGAGCCGGCGGCCGGCTCCATACAACGTACAGTGCAAAATTTTAATTCCACACATTTATTGGCTCACGGGATAATGCGGGAGTGCAAAAGATGAAATGGGGTCACGTCACATGGGTTTGTAAGGGCAGCCAGTTCGTCGTTCTATCACTCTGTGTCCGAGTAAAATAATTTCTGCTGTTTTGGATGTGTGACTTGGTCGCCCTTACACAGTAGTGTAAACTGGCAAGTTTTTAAAAATATTTAATTGTTACAACTTTGCTGCTAAAGTCAAATCGGCAGAACTTACAAAACAAAGCAAGCGTGACAAATAAACTAATAACAACACTTAAAAGTTAAAAAAAAATTGTGTAGCTTTTCATAAGAACCGCCGTCAGAGCATCGGAATGTCAGCTGCCATATAGGTTCACAGTATTTCTGCCACCCGACGTGCGTAAATGCGCTCCGCCTAAACCCCGGTCAGACGGGTCGGCACTCGATTTATACATAGGCCTATACGTGCACGTGGGAGGAATGAAAAGCCGAGTTGTCGTATTTGGTTGGTAACATATTCATAGGTTTTATTTGTCAGCGGAAAGTCACCCAACCAATCAGTAACCATGCCCGGCGTAGAGCAAGTCAGATGACCGAGGTCCGAGAACAACGTGCGTTAACCACTCCATCAAACGGCCACTTTCGTAATGCAGCCACTAATAATTGACGGAAGACTGCCCATATTCTCAATAAATTAGTCATAAGTACGATCTTTAGCTGGTACCGTGCTGCAAGAAAAGATATCGGAGTGATCGGAGCAGGTAATCAAATCGCATAGTCTACAGCTGGCTCCAAACGGCGTACCGAGCCTGCAGCAATCTTTGAAATGGAACTTGCGCAGCGAAAAGATCGCGCCGTAGGTTATAGCCGGGAGCGGCTGCGACGACGATAAAGACGACAATGATCGGTGACAATGACCGACGCCCGCAAGGAAGAGTCGAGATGACGGATGATCAGAGTTTCATTTCTCGCCTTGTGGCTTGGTTGGCTGCTCATAGTTCGTTCTATCGAATGTTCAATACACAGACCGCGGAAGGCGGGCGCGAGGAGCGTCCACCCATAGCTCATTCTGATGGACGCGACGCGGCGTTCAATCTCACGCCGGCCCGCGCTCCACGTCTCGTCTCGTCTCGTCGGTTTTGCATGATTCACTGACACCGTAGCCGAGACGCGAGGAGGTCGTTGCGAAGACAGCTGCTTCTTGTCAGAACAATCGATCGGTCCCTTGCACAAGTCTGGGCAATGTTTTCATTGTTTTTACTCTGAGTCTGACACGGTTTTAGGAAGACACCAATTCAGGAAGAATACTGTCGATGAGTATTCATACTAATGAATTTATTACTTAAATTTTGCACTTACTTGAAGTATATTAGATCTTTATTAAATTGTTAATGTCTTTAATACCTTTCTTTTCTACACCCAGTGTTGTCCCAGGTGTTTAAGTGACCATTCTAAGATTATTTGCTTTTTAAGCGCAACAGCAGCTACTGCTGTGGCGCGTCTTAGCCATCGCAATTCTGTCCGTCCGTCTGTCCGCCCGTCTGTCTGTCACACGGGTGGATCAGTCAAAAACGGTGCAAGCTACGATCACCAAATCTTCACCAACGGCTGCCTGGAAGACTCTAGTTTCAAGAACAGTAAAGCTTTTCCATAAATTCGAAGGGGTCACCCCGAACGAGGGCGTTAAATGAGAGGGAGTAGGCAAAATTTGCTATATCCAGCCGATACGACGTTGGTGAGTACAAGTAAATAAAGCACTATGGACACTATAGCCGCGGGTCGTCTGGCGCCTGGCGCCCTCTGGTGAATGAATTAGACTTTGTTTTACTGTGTTTCAAACGTGCACCAAGGCTGTTGCGCGTTTCTGTTTGCGTTAGCACATTACTTGTTTGCTTTTTTGTGTAGCGTTTTAGACAGATCAGTGAGACTACGTTAATTACTTGATTTAGTCACAGAAGGAGAAAAAATGTACTATTTCGCTATTCACCTCACAGGTGCTACACACGCTATAGCAAATCCATGTTTCGATTAGACTTACGATTACTTATTCTACGATTGCATGCATCTCAAACATTATCTTGTCTAGCCTACGGATGCGCACTCAAGCTTTAACGACAGTGTATGTTTATATATACAGACCGTCGGCATTCGCGGAAAAGGCCTACGTGTACGTCTTGAACCAATGTCTGGAGTGTATAAGTTCGTTTAATACTTTCTTTTTCACTTCAGACAGTGGTTTTACATACGCTAAACAGAGAAAGTTGACGGCAACAAATTGTGTATATGTTTTTTAGTTGCCAGCGAAGTGTCTCTTCGAGCGGATTATACTAATTCTACGCAAGCAAGTATATCCTATGCAACTAAAAACGGTTTTTCCAAGTACATCCAAGTACATATAAAGTAATTATCAGCCACGGCAAGGCGGTACCAAGACGAAGTCTGTGAAAATGATGGATCGGTTGACCGGTAGCAAATATGGCCTACACTGATACTGTTACAATGCATTTGGGCGAGAACGCCGCATCCGCCCATGGATCGTCTGAATGGCACTTGATTGAGCGACGTTAATGCAGCGTCAAGCGATACAACGTTCATTTAGTTTTCGACTTCTCGACGCCGGACAAAAAAACACCTTAGTAAGCTACCGGTAGGCTGTTTTTAACGAGCTGTAGTTAAACAAAGTAATGGCAAAAAAGAAGGAAAAGGACATTGTCATGATTTTAATCTGTAGCGTACGCAGAATTTTGTAATGGTTATTCACATTCCAATTTCTCTTCCCTTTTCCTTCTAATTTTCTTTTATTAGTATTTTCCCATCCTTTGCCTCCTTTTACATTCTCCCCGAATCCAACTAGTGGGATTAGGACGAAGCGCTGTAAACTCTGTCACTGGGTTCAAACTGAGCACAGAGCCAGAACATTTTGACGGGAAATCGGCATGCCTTATTATTGTACTGGCTTATAATTTTACTCTATATCTTATTTCTAGTAAGATTTGCTGCGTATGACTAAATTCCAACACCTCTAGAGTCCCATCTCATAGGACAATCCAGCAGTAAGAATTTTGCCGCTTAACTTGTTAATGGCAGTAGAAGCAAAATAGATGAGTACAAATGTTTTACTCACATCAAAATTTTTGTACTTTGCGCCGGTTTCAGTTTGGTCAAATTCTGTTCATTGTCAATAATAATTTACAAATAGACAACCGCTCAGGCTGGCTTTATATGAGCAAAACAGTATTACAGCAACAGGTCAGCCACTAATTGTTATTTCATAGTTTGAATGGCATTGTAGGCCTACTATTGTCTTTGTTTTGCTTTTATACCATTATTTTAGTAAACATGCAAATTTTACATATTTTTAATTGCATGGTTGCATTTTATCAAATTCTATCTTATGAAAATTTATACGTGGGTTAATAGCAAATGCACAGTCACATGTGCATGCGGAAATGAAAAAAAGCGTTAATGAAAATTGACAACATGGTTGTTCGAGAACTGACTCGGAATGGGAGAAAGTGGATACTGAAAACTTAATTATTTTTACTTACGTCTAAGTTACTTCTAACATAGGAGATAAATCTTAGCCTACGCCGTTTACAGAACTACAAACACGATAAGTCAAAAAATAAAGCATACAGTTTTTCTCATAATTTCATTTAATGATATCAATTTTCGAAATTTTCGGCATGTCCTCACTGTTTTACTTTACAAAAAATGTAACACAGGTCAGATGACGGCATGTCGGCGTTGAGATTATAGCAGCTTTGCTTTTAGAGTCAGTGCACGTACACGAAACAAAAAGGAACAAAATTGCTTCTTGGAACGATGCATCAAAGACGAGAAGGACACCACAACAAGATCGAACAGGCAACTTTTCAGCGAAAAAAGGCGAGACACTCAATGGATGATTAAAGACAGTGGTTTGCCTGACGTGGGCGTTATTGTGTGGAATTGGACAGCTGCAACGCAAAACTGCAGTCTCTGGACTGCGTAAATTTCATCAGTAGCCTAGCTTCAGCAGCTGACTGAATGACGGCTGCGGTGATAAACCGCTGGCTACGTGACATCCGGACCGTCCGTTCTCTGCAGACATCCAAACTGCCGGAATTTAGCTGCCGAACCGAAATTTTACAACAGTCGCCGTAAAACTTCCTAAAAATTTTACAGCTAGCCGAAAAAGCAGCTACTGCAGGTTCACTGCCATCCATATCCATTTGCTACCTATACGCTTCACCAGTGACATATGGTATGGTCATTCGTTGACGCGTGCATGCATAGTCAAACAGTGCGGTGATTCTGGGGTCTCGATCAACGCGGCAGCCGTGACAAAGAGGTTACGGTCATCAGCGGTGCGATTATCACTGCAGAGTCGACCGTCCGCAGGCAGCGACATATCCCACCGTAGGCTATACGTTACTGTCACAGCACCTATCGTTCGTACTACGGTATCGCGATGGTTTTCTCGCTAAGCCATTCTCGCTCGTCACAGATAGGCGCAGTGTCGCTAGCTGATCACGTAATTACTGATCTATTGCGGCATCGATTTTTTCTCGCTGATTACTGCGGGTCAAAGGTCGCCGCAGGCGCCGATTCTAAATTACTGACACCGAGAACAGAAAACAACATCAAAAACAGACATATTTCGCAGCCACTGATATGGCAGTTTATGGCGTACATTGCAGATGCTACTGATAAAACTGTCAGATTCATGACTTCTATTTTTAAATTTTCATTTAGCATTAAGAGTGGGAAACCAATATTAGGCTACTTTCAGCACGGTCGTCTTATAAAAACTTTTGCCCAATACAGACATTATGCTGAGAAACTTTTAAAGAATTTTTGAACGTTATGTGACCAACCGTTCTTTCCAGTTTTGTCTAAAAATTCAGTTTCAATATATTTTACTCTGCTTAATCATGATGCATGTACATTGTTAATACTAGTTTTCACTGATCAAAAAAAACTTCTTTCTGCGATTTAACATTGTGACTCTTCTAGAATTTACATCAAAAGTTGCAAATAAATAATCTGTTCAAATCAGTTCACTAAATTCTTGGCACGGGATATTTGACCGACAGCCGGTAATATATCTTATAGGCTATGCTATATGACCGTTCATATTTTGTCGCCGGTCAAAAGCGCCCAGTTATGACTGGTTAACATCCGTCTCTGTGAGAGCCGGCTGTTTGACCGGTCACCGCCTTGAACAGTTTTAGCCAGTACTCTTGTTGTTCCTGAAAATAGTGATGTCTTTCTACCGGAGGAATTTGATCACATAAATGTATGGGCCACTGTTAATAGAGTGATTCTTAACCTTATTACAAGAAATTTAAGTTAATGCTCACGAGACGCGCGAAAGCTCATAGCAGTTCCGGTTCAGTAGTTTAGCTGATAATTGTGGTGTTCACGCTAAGTTAATATACAAATACCAAATTCTCTATTTGGATCACATAGGCTTAACGGTAGTTCTGTGGCGCCACCTTGTGAATGATATAGACTTGTGTCGCAGCCCGAAATCGCCAAAAAATCTATAAAAACCCCCTATTTTGGCTTCAAGGTCATTGAATTCGGCGCCAATCGAGAGCCAGTGTACGAACCTAGGCCCTATCTTGCACCGTTACTGAGATACAGCAACTTATTGGCCAAAAATCGCCCACCCCCTCTCATTTAGCGCCCTCGTTCGAGGTGATCCCCTTCGAATTTATAGAAAAGCTTTATGGTTCCTGAAACTGAAGTCTTCCAGGCAGCCGACGCACCGTTTTTGACTGATCCACCCCTGTGACAGACGGACAGAATTGCGATGGCTAAGACGCGCTGAAAACAGTAGCTGCTTTCGCGCGTAAAAACTAAGGAGATCGTTTTTTATCTTCCTGGCCCCAAGAAACTCCATATGTTTCCATCTGTGGAGAATATAAAACTTGTTGAACAAGCCAAGCTCTTGGGTGTTATATTACAGAATAAGTTTAGTGTAAACTTCCGTGTTAATAAATTATGTGTTAACATTGTGTAGTCAGAGAATATTCTTGCTAAACAGACTCCGTGATCAGGGCCTAAACTATCGTCAACTAGATACAGTTGTTCAGGCTATTGTAGTAAGTAGAATATTGTGTGCTTTTTCAGGTTGGGACCCTTTTCTTAATGAAGAACTTACAGAAAGAATTAACGCTTTTTTCACAAAAGGATATCGATATGGCTTTACTACTAAAATTATGGAGATCACTATACAAAACCGTGTCCCTGCGGCGGTACGACAAACGGCGCAGCCGAGCAACTGACGACCTCGACCGTAGCAAGTACGGTATCACGAATCCGCCAGTCGGCCAACTATATCACCTCAAGCTTAGCAAGCAGCCTGACTATCACTGATTAACAGCCCGCAAGTTTTTTGCTTACCTGCAATAACCTCGAATTGACCACCATATTGTACGCTAACTTTTGGTATTCATTATCGTCATATAAATCTTTTTAAAACGTTAGCACTATATAACACAAACCCTAATCTTAAGCTTTAAACTCTACACCATAATATTCACGCGAATTCTAGTCAGCAGCGCGTACACTGCATTTAATGTCATTTGTTAGGGGGTTATTTTCAGTTTTTTGACCGGTCAGATAGCCTACAGGCTATTTCACTGGATGCCGGTCAAATAGTCAGTGCGTAATTTCTTATTTACCCATAGACGTTTATATCAATTTGAAACAGTTTTTTTTCTTCAGTTGCAATAACAAATAATTTGAACAATGCTTATGAGACGCGCGACAGCCTTAGCAGTTCCTATTCGCAGGTTGTCTTGAACTATCTCAATCCATTTTGTTTCGATGCAATTCACTCTTGAAATCTACGCCGCAGCCACAAATTGCAAGAAAAAAACACTAAAATTCTTATTTTAAAAGTTCAAGGTCATTTAAGGTCATCGATGTTCACATCAATAAAAAGCTTGTCACTGTTGCTTGTTATGATAAGCAGCATGTTTCTGCCTATCTGCAACCGTTTTCACGCTACACGAGCCAATAGTGGTAAAATAACCACTTCTAGGGGGTAGCCGTCTTCGACGCCCGCCTACACCGTCCTCCTTGAACTTAGGGGGTCAGGACTTGAACTGCTAAAATCTACGTTTAATGCTGAAAACTCATACGCAGGTTGTCGTGGTCTATCTCCAGCCATTTTGTCGCAATTCAGTGTTGAAATGTGCGTTGCATCTAAAAATTGAGATAAATTTACTAAAAGCCCCCTTTTTTGGGGG
>Ga0209367_1007023_pt1 | contig 15546 bp, 6 predicted proteins | sample WorMetLIZISLAND2_FD_187412 | JGI IMG/M metagenome (GOLD analysis project Ga0209367, IMG submission 187412) | Marine gutless worms symbiont microbial communities from Max Planck institute for Marine Microbiology, Germany - Olavius geniculatus... ... | reverse complement strand
GAATTAGACATTTCACCTTGCATATATAATATGTTGATTTAAGCTTTATAAGTATATGAAAATAATGCACAGATTGTAACAAAATGCTGCATTACGTTACGTTATGCAAAATAATCTATCTAGGTCAGTGGCTGGAACTGACGTCACCGCGTGTACCCAGTCAGTGTTAACCAATTAATTTTAATATTTTTAATGGCAAAAAATACTGTGTCACATGACAACTGCAGCAGTACATAGTAGGCAATGTGATTTTATAATGCTTATGTTTCTGTGCGTATTTTACATTGACTACGGATACACGTGATGACGTCATCAGCCTGTTAACATGGCGTCTTGTTTTCTGCGTTGTTTTCGTAGATTGTCAATTTCAAATGTAAGTTTCTTTGTGTTGACAAAACGCTGGGTGCCGATATTACTGTCAAAATTTTCAGAAAATTGTGCTCATTTAGGGAAATGGTTAAGTTAATTTTGGTGTCCCTGGACCTTTAAACTACCTGTGATATTTCAGCCCAGCCCGTAACGACCCGGTGTAATTGAAGCCCAGCCTGGCCCGTAGACAAAAATAAAAAAATAACGTTTTGCACAAATGCTGCCAATCAATTATTAAACGACAACAGTCCAAAACTGAAATAGTTAGAATTGTCATTGTCCTATAGTCGAACTAGGCCTACAATAAAACCTTAGGTCTGCTTATTGAAATCTCTAAGATTAGGCCTAGGCTTATGCAAGAAAAGAATGTTGTTAACGTTGTCTGGTGAGAGAGCAGTGCGAAGTTCAGACACAGACTCGGTGCATCCAGCAACACTGAGTGATTGCTCACTCACTGCACTACAGGAAGGTACTGCAAACACCTGATGAGAGGCCTATGCAATGCATGGCCACCACTGGCTGGCAAGAGCTTGCTAGCAACAGGCATCATTTCAGCGTAATCTGATAGGCCTACCGCTGGGTAACTTAGGTCAGTCTTGCGTGCTTTAATTGCTACTGCCACTCTGAAGTGATCCCCACTGCACCGCTATCAAAAAAGGGAAAGGCATGGAAGTATATAAGAGGCTATTGACAGACAGAGCCCACCGTGGACCAGAGGGTGTCATTCTGTCTCTCCTGCTGACCTAATGGGCTCAGAGTCCACAACTTCAGATTTTCATGGCGCCATAATATGCAAATCTGACTAATTGTAATTTTTACGGGCCTACGCAAACCAGTCCGGCCCGGCCCGGCCCGGCCTGGCCCGATTTTAGAAGAAATTTTCAAGTCTGACCAGGCCGAGCCACCGGGCCATCCGGCCCATGCAGAGCTCTAGTAACAATATTATAACAATACAAGATATATATAGCAACATGGAGTCCGAAGATACAGAGGTGCCTATCCTGCCCAAATGGACAGGTTTATAACAATCATTTCCCCCAGCTGCTCGTACATTCAGCTTCTCTCTTCATGTTCTTGCTTGCAATGTCACTTAACATTTGTAGATGCTTTCAACATTTCGTCTTTTGCCCAATATCCTCTCCACTGAGTCTCATAACAGTGACGTGAGTCACGTCTCAAAACGTGTCCTATCATGGACCTGAGTTCATGATACTGCACTGTACACAAGAAACTTTGCTCCTGTTTTCCTGCGCTTTCTGCATCAATTCTTCACTTGTCACCCTGTTAACCCAGCGAATTTTCTCCATTCTCCTCCGGATTCATATTTTAAAAGTAAAACGTCCAGTATACACAATTAAAATTAAAGACGAGCCTCAACTATTGTACAGTAACAAACCCAATAAATGAAGTAAATAATAACTGAGTGTTGAATGGCATTCAGTACCTGGAGAACGATTCGTTTGTGAATGGCAAACTTGGCAATGATGTGTGAGAGCAGCAGATGTCCGTGGTACTTGGTTGCCGGATCAACGCACATCTTGGGCAGCAGACATGGCCAAGCAAACGTCATCAGACGACGCAGCTTATTGCCTTGCTTCCTGGCACAATAACAGCAACATGGATCACTCTCTAATCTAATCTAATCTAATCTAATGACGATTTGATATTGTGTCAACCATTGCCATTGGTTGTTTTCTGCTACAAGACACCCCACACTTGGCAACCAAGCTTTTCCAATCACAGACACAAGGTTACACAACTCACTGTGTGATGACATCACAACTGCAACATCTCTGTTAATGTTTTGGCAAAAACTGAGAACATTTTTATTTTGTCAGTCTTATGACAATGCTGATAATTGATATGTGACTATTTAAACAATCAGCTTTTGCTTCATTATTGTATTATTCGGTTTCCATTCCCTTAGTCTTTCTGGAGTGTTTTAGCCATCATCTATTTTAGGTGTTCTTGCAATACTTTTTGCACTTATAGTACACTGATGATGGGACTGTTAACATCAGCAGCAGAAACACCGTCATCATGAAAGTTTGCAAGTAAATTAAAAAGTAAATTAAAAATCCTTCCCAACAACCACATCAACCATTCAGCCCATGATCCAAATTTGTCAATTCCGATGTTATGTTTCCACTTGTATGTAAGGACAGAGAATGTTCTTAAACAAATAAACAGAGAGAGCAGCAGTCTGGCATATTAGTCACGCACTTGTTAGCGGCGTCGTGGATGTGATGTGACGCCTGCTCCACGAGCAACGACGAGAACTGAAGCAGCAGTATCCTCACTGCATCCGACGTCCCAAATGGATTGTCTGGATCAATCACATTGTTGATGAAAACGCTGATGATGTTGTCCGGGTTTTCCTGGTCCGGAGACGGAGGTCCACCAATCAGACGCTCACCCTCGTCACGCTCGAATGAGATCGCAAAGCACGGGATCAGCACGTACTGCAGAATCTGCAGTGATCCATACAAAATATGATACATCTGTTTGACAAATTCATTTAGCTGGAAAATTCTGCATACCCTTATATTTTTACAGCATTTTTTGGGTGCAATTTCCCTTGGATTTATTTATGCATCAAGCAAATACTGTATACAGTATTTCAGCCAAGTCCCTCAAACTTGGCCACTGACTGACATTGTGCACTCTAGATATTTTACTTACTTACTTACTTACTTACTGAATATTTCACACTACAGACTCTGTAATCTAGATAAAAACAACTATGGCTAAATGTGATCAAAGATCTCAAAAAGATAAAAAAGTAAAAGTCTGATACTTGATATAGCAGTGCTTATATGGGTTGGCTCATCGTAAGACTCAAACCAAAAGCTAAAAACTACGAGTCCAATACTCTAGCAAAAGACCACTCGCACCTACAGAGGCACGTGGACAACTTGTCCAAAAGCTGTTACTTACTCAATAGCGACCCGACTGGTAGTTAGAACCAGTCAAAGCAATGACAGCATGATTACAGGTCCAACTTCCTAACCATTACACCATTAAGCCACATAATCTCTGCGGACAGCAGTGCTGCCAGCTGGCAAATACAATAGACTTGACGTATCCTTCACAAATTCGGATCTCAGTTTCGACCTGTCATCACTAAAGCCCAGTTTTCCACGGAAAATTCTGCCATATTCCGCGGGCCAGTTCGCAAAATTCCGCAGCTCACCATGGCAAAATTGTCCAAATTCTGCGCCTTACCACAGCCTTCCATTTGTGCGCAAACTAAGCTTTATTCTGTTAAAAAAACTGCAATTTGACAATTAGTCGCATTGTGTTTATTTACGATTGTGCCATATACAATGGCAATTATTAGTAGGGACGCAGTTTTAAGCAGTTCAGTTTGATTTTTATCCATGATATAGTTAGTCTAATTACATTATCAAACCGACGATCATACTAATCATCGGTGATTTCTTAACTTCTGCAAAATTCCACGAAATTCTGCGGCAATATCAAAATTCCGCAGAAAACAGCAAATTCCGCGGCTCAGCTTAAAATTCCGCGGCTACAAAAAAATATGGGCCCTAGTCATCACCATAATCTGATCACTAAGTTCTTGAGCTACCCCTACCTCTCTAATACTAACAAATTTATGTGAAATTGCTCATACTGTATATACTTATAGATAAATTAATTCCATACCTTTGCCTTCAGATCCTGTGTCCAAGACGCATTGTGAAATATGTCAACAAATTTGAAGAATGCTTTGCGCTTCCATTCCACTGGATACGTCTGTGAATACCGGTCAAAATCAACTACACAGTACATACTGAATACATACCAAAACTTTTTATCAAAAAACATTATCAAGACGAAACGTTTTTTTTTCGAACAAAGCACAAATATTATGCTACTGGTGTAACTTTTTTGGTTAAACCCAGCCACTTTTCGCTAAAGTTACTAAATCAGCTCTGCAAAAGTAACTTCTAAGATATGCCAGTAAAGGTGACCCATATTAAAAAAAACTAGGCGTAAAATGGCATAAATATGCTACAAAAACCACACATCAATAAGCTACAGATTTGCTATGTTACCAAATCATCTTGTATCATATCATATTACATTATACGCAAAAACAATATCAATTCATCAACAAGTTAAATCTAACCTAACCTTAACCTAACATTAATTATATTATATTATATTTTAAAAAATAACACATCAAAAAATTCAATATGTGCTAATAAACCTGTGAGACGGTGTCATCAAGAAACTCTGTGAAGAACTGGAACTGAGGAATATAACGAGCTGTGAAACAGCGCAGCATGTGAAACAACAGTTCTATCTCATTGTTGCATTGCCTGCAATGACAAACTAAAATATCTCATGAAACTGTTTCATGAAACAGTTGCATAACTGAGAGCGGACTACTGCCATATTGACTAAATCAAACAAGAGTCAAAGTAATTTGGCAATAACCAATGTAAAACACACATCTGCAGACCACAAAATCTTGACTTCCCATTGACAGCATTAGGGACATGAGCCCATATCTATTAGATGTCTGATTCAAGAAATTTAACTTCAGGTCACACAAGTGTCCCTGTCAAATAATACCTCGTCACATCCAACAGCTTTTGCAGGGCTCGCAACCAGATGATGGACAGACAAAAAGTCAGACAGGCTCAGCTGAGATAAAGCCAGCCCCAAAAAGCGCCACTAAAAATGTTCCCTCAAGGAATAGTCTAGATATCAAGGAAGACACGTCACGAGTAAAGACACTTATGCACAGACGAATAGCATAAACCATGCATATACAACATGGATAAAAAAACACATGAATTATCATGACATACCTACAGAGTGGGCCAGAAAAAAACGTGGAACTTTACTTTTGTACATATCTTCGCCAATTATTGATCGATTTTCAAAATTCTTTCACTGGCACACCCTGGAGACAATTTGCGATAACGTGATTATTATATATTCCACCACACCGTAAATGCGTCTCTACACTACAATGTGAAATATCAATAAAATATGCATATATAACGATAATAACAAACAAACATTTTGGTAAAGTGGAAAAAAACACTTCAGACCAACACTGCGGTGAATGATCTGTATGACACTAAACTGTGTGGGTCTAACACAGTGTAGCATCATAGAGATTATTCATCGCAATGTTGGTCTGAAGTGTTTTTTTCATTTACCTAAATTTTTGTTATTATTATTAGTTTTTGCTTACATTTATATTTCACAAGGTAGTGTAGAAACACATTTACCATGTGGAGGTATATATAATAATCACATTATTGCAAATTGTCTGCAGAATGTGCCAGTGAAAGAATTTTGAAAATTGGTCAATAATCGGTGAAGATATTGATAAAAACAAAGTGCCACATTTTTATTGTCCACGATGTATTTAATTTACATATAAGAAAGTCAAGTGCACTTTGAATTTCAAATGGAAACAATCCCCAGTTAACGTCAATGATTAGATACAGTGCAATATGGAGACAGAAGTGTACCGACCTGAAATAGTTTAGCAAGCACTCAATCAGCATGTGTGACTCCTGCCATACTGTATAATCCATGCTCTCCTAAATGCAACAGATAACCAGTGGCTTCTATCCCTATACCTGGTGGGCGTAGCTTGAGCACAGTGAAAAATGGGGGGGGGAGTTTTGATAAGGTTGTGTCAAAACTCCCCCCCTATTTTTTACTTACCCCCTACTTTTCACTGGGCAAACTACACCGTTAACAAAACTTCTCCCCTATTTTTTTACTTCCCCCTTTTCTTTACTGGGCAAACTACACCCTTAACAAAACTTTCTACCGGGAAAAAAACCCAAAATGGAGGGGAAAACTTGAGGCAAAAATTGGGAGAAAGTTGCACCCGATTTTGATTCCAGATTTGGGGGGACAGAAGCCAATGTAAACAACCACAGCTTTTGACTACACACGATCAGTTTAACAACTTACAATAGTATGTTTCACTGTCATGCAAATAAATCAGTTATGTATCGACATGGCATCACTTCTATTAACCTACAAAGTCAAATCGTTACAAATCTTCTACAAGAATTTAGTTTTGTGTCACTAATACATATGAACTAAGATCACAATTTTTTTGTATTTTTAGATAAAAAATATAGCATACATAAGCAGATATGTATAAATATTTTAACTAAATGCGAGAACAAGTGATTACCGGCAGTTTCTTACAAGCAAATTCTGAAATCACTGGTGCTTTTATGGGCTAATTTACATAACTTTGTAAAAATTCAGCTAAAAAAGATTTTTCTAAAATCTTTCTAAGTTCCCCACAAGTTACTCCTAAATCAGCAATGTGGTTACGAGTAGCCTACTTTTCATAACTTTTATCGTCCACAAATTTTTCTTACAGTTACACCTTTCTTAACATTTTTGCAAGTCATATTTTTCTGACATAAAAAGCATTTTTTCAAGATAGACTCTAAAACTTCTGCAGATTACCGTGACCACTTTCAGATAAGTCTTTACGACACAGAGAAAATCACGCAATGTGACTTACAATTCGTCGATGATGATCATGGAAGTCTGGTGAGACCCAGATAACGAGAAGACTGGATACTACCGTCGACTGATTGACAAGCCACGTGTTATCAAACGATATGATGATATTGATAACAAGCACAGTCAGCAGTTCCTGCTCCAAGCTCTGCAATATCAAGTGCACACAGATCTCAAACCACCGACGAAAACAATGGCGCCACCTGGCGAATACAATGGACTTGATGCTACTGTTAGACCAGTATCAGGGTGAACTTGCCAGTGATTCTGCTTTTCATCAAATTACTTTTGTCCTTTTTTTATTTATTGTCATTTTGTTTTAATTAATTATCATCCACTGCTTTGATGCTATTGGTTGGAGCATCTAGCGTGTTAAACTGCTATATCAAACTCCGAAAACGACCTATCACAGAGATTCGGCCTAGCCTCCAGTAAGTCAAGAAAAGCAAGCAAGCTAAACAGCAAAAAGTCAATAAAAGTAAATTACATTGCAGGAGAGACGTCTGTGTTCTAAACCGATAAAAACATAATAGCAAAGAACTAAAAAACACGTCAAGTAAGCATGTAATTTATGTCTCTTATTTCACGGCCACGATTTTATTGCCTATTTCTACCACTATGTCTGCAGTGGTACAACGAACTGATAAACTCCACGACAGTGTAGACTACAGTGCTGACCGTCGGCGACCGTGGAATAAGTGCATTAAAGCCTATGCTCCGTTACTTGGATTTTTGTGCGGCCACAATGAGCTGTAAAAGGTTAAACATTGTCTAGAGCTATTAATAGTAATCCATCTCAGAGCTGCGGAACGTCATATGACATCACACAGTTTAAGATGCCACTCGACACAGGTGAATGCGCCTCTTCTTAACCACCCCCTTCTCCCCAGCCACACAGATTGGTACTCAATATTTACCTACCCCTGGAGAAATGATAGGCTGAGGTGACCATGGTAGCTGGTTATATACCGAGATCATTTACATGTCTGCAACTAGTCACCCATCTAAGTACAACCACCGATCGGCAGTCTATGTCACTACCTCTTGATCATAAACCATTATGACTGATCATTAGACCAGCAAGCCACAGTATACATAACATTATGTGATCTGCTGTAGAGTTTCGATTTGTATTGGATTTTTTGTACATCGTGCCGAACAGCAAGTACTCAGACTTATATCACTCCAGGCAGTGGTTTCATCTAGGCTACGCTTATATTCAATCTCTCTCCTTCAGACTGCAGATCCCTCGGATGAGGGGTCAGCTTATATTCAATCAATAGGGCTAACAGCCGCAGTGAAAATCTCATTGTGATGCTGTTAATGATGATAATATTGCACGCATGCAGCCAAGAGAAAAGATGAGTCATTCTCAGTCAGCGTGCGCAGGTGCCTGCCCGTATCTCTAACTATCCTTCTCGCCGACTCTCTCTCTGTCTCTCTCTGTGAACCCGATTATGTCACGATTGATACAGACGTGAGTCAGTTCAGTCAGGTGTGTCCATGTGACGTCATTGATCACCTATCGGTCGTACCACGTGACTCTCAGGTAACGTGCGCTATGACGTGTACGGTAATCACTGCAGACTAATAACTAATACACGTGCCAAACGCCGCAGCGTCCTCACGACACCAGACGCACAATTCAGGCGCCAACGCCGGTGCGCCAGGAATTCTAGAGTATGCTAAACTTTATCATACGGCCCATGGCCCATCTCTACCTATATAGCGACTGCTGCTGGCGAATATAATTCAGCCTGCTGACATTGCGTGCCTTACAAATAACTATATTATTATTATTATTAATCCGAGTCCATAACACATTCAAGGTTATTTACAGTTAATGACTACGCAAGTTACTTACTTACTTAGTTACTCATTTAAGTCCTGAGCTGGCAGTGAGCTTGCACCCAGTATTAAGGGCAACAGACCGCGTCTATTCAGTAATTTGCACCTGCATCAGCCGATTGTTTCTGGTCCAAATCACCTCCCGTTCACCCGTCTAGCCTTCTCCACCTTTACTGTAGATCTGACCTTCTCTGCAGAGGAAGCCAGAGAAGACCAGAAGAGTAGACAGCAAAATGCAGAATGACAGAATAAAATAAAAATACCTAGCTGTCGCTAGGGAAGACGCACTACAGGCTATATAGTTCCTGTTGCAGCACTGACCTTCAAGGTCATCCAAGGTCAATGCTTTTTATCTCATCTGAAAATCTGAAAGGGCGTGTGCGATTTCGTATTAGTGATAAATAGCAACTTAGGTCCTATCTCGCCCCTTTTAGCCACAGTACTGTCAGTACACTCGTGACCCACAGACAGACGAACGACAATTGTACCATAGAAGCGCTTTACAGCATACGTAGCGCGTCAACAAGCGCGTCAACAATCGGCTGAAAATGAGAGAAAGTTCAGCAGACTAAGTCGGTCGGTCCCACCCAGACCGCAGTTTTAATGTCTTAACCAGCCCGCCTACAGCCAGCTGTGTCTACTGGCGTGCACTGAAGACGCAGGGAGGTCAGACGGGTGCAGCAAGTTGCAGCGACAGGCAGATGACGACGAGCAATATCATTACGCGGCTAACGTAATCCCCGTTAGATTCAGTATCATCAGGAGCGTTGCATGCTGGAGTCACGTTCAACTACTGACAGTAAAGACGCGTACAAACTGAACTGAACTGAACTGACACGGTTGACGAATGACCAATGGGCAAGTAGGGCGAGCTCATTGGTCACTAGTTGACGCGTACAAGAGCGTAGTCACGTAAGCCACCTACGCCGTTAGATGGTGCCTACCGTAATGCATTACTGCTTGCTCACTGGTCAGTTCTTCAAAAACTAAACGATGTCAGTCCAGTCCTGTTCAGTTCAGTCATTAACGTCGCTCTGAACGTGCCTTAACGTGCGTCGCGGTCTGCATTAGATTTATTCGACCAAATATCAACACCTGCTAAGGTCCTTAGTCTGGCCTGCTGGGACCTACGCAGCAGAGGCATGCTCCTTTGGAAGGTGGAAGCAACAGAAATTACTAGAGAGTTTTGAGACGATCTGCTACAGCAGGGATGTGCACGAGACCTTCTGAACCGAGACCGAGACGAGACGTTGCAGATTCCGAGACGCTGGCCGAGACCTTTAAGCGCCCGAGACTTTCGAGAGTCTCTGGAGCATCAACGTCTCGCCGAGACGTTTTCCGTGACGTATGGTGAAACACATTAACAATGAAAAAAATTATACAAATTAATTAACTTGCACCATGGTAAGCGCTTTCTATTTGCGATATTGTGGGTTTTTGCACTTTATTTTGAATTATTATCACTGAATAATTAACGGCCTGCACCATAAAGAATTGCAACTGCAGTGCTGTAGACATGAGCCATTGTGTGTATTGCAATTTGCAAGCAACTGAAACTAGTAAACTGCAGCTGATTATAACCCTATACGTCGTCTACATTTGGCTGATAGTATTCATTCTGACATCATACACTTTAAATCTTCATTGCGACTAGGTCATTTTATGACGAAAAAAGACTGACATGACATAATTCTGCTTTATGATAAATAAGTAAATGAAAGAGTAAAAACCTGTAAACGAATATGTCTACACCACAAATGTCATGCTGGTTAGTATCGCTCTAACTGCAGCTACAGTATGCACTGCGCGCGCCTGAACAAAACGTCTCGACGAGACGCAATGACCCGAGACGAGACCTACTGGGCTGAGACTGAGACATATTGCTCCGAGACCGAGACGTTGAAGTTTTGTCCGAAACGAGACTGAGACGAGACGTTAGTACGTCTCGAGATCGTCTCGGGACTGAGACGTCTCGACCGAGACCACATCCTTGTGCTACAGGCGAATATCACAGAGAGCCAAAAGACGGAATAAAGACACACTGAAAAAGCAAGTCGAAGAAAGTTATGGAGTTCAGTTGTAGCTAGAAAGCTCAGATGCTCTGGATATCTGATCAGAAAAAAAGATGAAAACCTGGAGAACGCATCATCACAGGAATGCTAGAAGGCATACCGGGTGGTGGTAGACCTTGGAGGGCGTGACGCAGTGACACCAAAGATTGGACAAATCTATCAACAGAGAAACTGCTGCAATCGACAGAGGATGGCACAGCTTGGAGGAGCGTGGTCTGCCGTACCGGTGACCTATTCCCTGGTGTCAACACTGGTCAATGTTCGCACCAGCGCATAGGTCAGCGACGACGACGAATATCAACACTGGGGTATATGGAGCTGACCACCCACCTGGCGTGATGTGGCGTGGACACGGCTACCACAGCAGAGTAAGCAACGCTTATTATACTGCATGCCCTTTGCTAAACAGCCTATCATTCTGACAAGAATTTTATAGCTCTGAGTCCTGCATTTAACTATATTAAAATTGCATTATACGCAAACACACGTAAAATGATTTATTGTTACATATGGAGCACTGGTTTCCTGATAAAGAGTTTACACGGAGATAACAAGCTCTCCTAAATGAAGCCTGCTGTTACCAGGGATCAACAAGACTGTGTCCCTGCAAAAAACCAAGACACAAGGTAGTGTAGCAACAGTATTAAGGTGAGGTGGGCAAAATTATAGTTGTTTACATCAAGTTTCTTCTTGATGCTCCAATGCAAAAATTATTACAAAAAATATGAGCTAATGCTCATGAGACGCGGGAGAGCTTATGGCAGTTCCTGTTTGCAGCTAATATTGATTTATCTCCATCCATTTCGTCGCACTTCACTCTTCTGCAGCCAAAATCACATAAAATCACAACAACCCTCCATTATCTAGGTTCAAAGTCATGCAAGGTCATCAATGTTGATACATACCGTCACCATCGCTTGTTATGATAACATAGCCAAATTTTGCCAAAAAAACCAGGTCACTCAATGCCATCTTACCTTAGATTTTACAGGAAGGTTCAAAGTTGCAGGTACCCTATCTTAGCAGTAACCTAAGTTTCATTTTATAAATTCTAACACCTATTCCTAAAAATACCCAGGTCCTTTCCTCTTTCAGTCACTGTCAACATCGTAGTAATCGGTGTGGTAGTTATTAAGATATAGCCAAAAAGGAACCCTAACCTTTTCTTATCCCCTTTTCTGTAACTACAGCAAGTCCCCCAATTATGTAAAGGTGCCCCCGTAATCGATCGCCGATGATCGATCTCATATTTTTTCATTAAGTTTCCATAAAAACTATATATCACCAAAATCCCTATGTGCTGCATTAACGAATGTGATATTTGGTATTTCTCGCTGTTAGTTCTAATAAATGTACAACACATAAGTTTATACACTTGTTAGTGGCAACATTTAAGGACTTGCACATTGAAAACAGCAAAAATTACAAAAGATGATATTATTCAGCAGCACATTCTATATTGAAATATTCCTAGTAAAATTTACTTGTCGGAAATCTGTCGGAAAACCAATAAAACCATATGGGATAATAGTCTAATAAAAATTAAGTAAGATTCTTAATGACAAAACTGTCGGAAAAAAAATAGCTGTCAACATCGTAGTAATCGGTGTGGTAGTTATTAAGATATAGCCAAAAAGGAACCCTAACCTTTTCTTATCCCCTTTTCTGTAACTACAGCAAGTCCCCCAATTTCCATAAAGTCAATGTGATGCGGGCAATATCGCCTTTTGTAAGTTTTGCTGTTTTCGATGTGCAAGTTCTTAAATGTTGCCGTTAACAAGTGTATAAACTTATGTTTCGTACATTTATATTTGCTGTTTTATTGGTAAAATCACGTTTTCCTACAGTTGATCAGTTACGGAGATATCTGGCCATAGATATTATACAATCACAATCTTGACCGTTTGGGGTCATGTGACATTCAAATAGCAACAAGGGTCGGTTGTGGTAGAATTAGATTGGCCTCATTCAATAGCCCATCCTCGAAAACCTCCCATCAGACGCAAAGATCTTGGAAATGTCTTTTACAGAATCCGAATTACAGCACTTTTGTCTCAAATTTCGTTGCCATGGCAACAAGGGTCAGTTGGGGTAAAATTTTGTTGGCAGTATACGATGGCCCAAAACCAAAAAACCCCTCTATAGACACAAAGATCTCGCAAATATCTCTGACAGAAGCCGAGTTATTTTGTCACAAATTTCGTTGCTATGGCAACCAGGGAGGGTCGGGGCAAAATTTCGTTGGCGGCATTCGATGGCCCAACCCCGAAAACCCCCCTATAGACTCAAAGATCTCGCAGATATCTCTAGCAGAAGTCGAGTTACAGCCCATTTTGTCACAAATTTCGGTGCCATGGCAACAAGGGAGAGTCCGGGGTAATTTGAATGACACTGTTAGATTGGCCATCCCCGAAAACCATATGCTAGAACGAAAAATTACGACTCTATCTTATACACAGCCAAAGTTATGACCGTTTAAAGAATTGTTTAATTTTCCGCATAGGCGCTATTGTAATTTTTAAAGAATTTTTTGAATAAATACATTAAATATTAATTTCATGGCATGAAATTTTGTCACGAAATACTAGAGACAATATGCTATCATATGGTGAAAACCAGAAGTCTCTATCTCACCTGGTCTTAGAATGGTACTGAGACGTGACATCAAAACGCCAAGACACCAAGACAGAATCACCATAGCTAATACGTTCTGTAACTAGCTATGCCAGCTCTCGCGCAAAAAAATTGGCCAATGTTTTACAGAACTATTCAAAAAATAAAAGTGGCTTGGTTTTTTGGGACACAGTGTAAATGCAGTGAGAAACACTCAACAAACTACTAACTAACTTCACTAAACTACTGACTGTTCTTTTTCTTGTATTCCCCAGGTGGCAGCACCATGTTAAGCGGACTTCTGGGGGCTCTGGTCGCTTCCAGTTGTTTATGCAGGCGTCCTCAATCTATCATGGTGCTCGCTCCCTTTTGCTGTCTGCAGGACCTAGTGACTGGAATACGCTGCTTGACTATCTCGGAGATCAGTCTGTCTACACAAGACTCTTTTTGATGCTGTGCAATAAAATTCCTGTATGCTCTTCAATAACTTTGACGTTACGCTGCACTAGAAACGTTTCATGCCTCTACAGTGTGAACATAAATTTATTTCATATCGTGTACTGTGCTACTTGCGCGTTTGGAACAAGATACCAGCCTGCCAGTCCATCATGTAAAGATAAAAGTACTTCCTATGGCACTTCTTACATTTCTTACATAAGACAGACTGATGACCAGAAGCAGTTTACAATCTTGGAGGTGACAACTGATTGGTATGAGCTAAAGATATCACACCATATTATCTTTGAATAGACTCATAGGTTGAAACGTAACTTAATAACTTAGGTAGCAATAATAAAAGGTTGTAATTTGATGAATTTATTATGACTTATTAACACACCACATGATGCGGCCACTCACTGTCTGCATCAGCAAACAATTTTAGCAGCTGGCAGTCATACCACGCCCTATGAGCCACACTAGGCCTTCACCCCATAGCCCATAAAATACTACTCATTTCCCATCTTACTGAGGATAGAGGGCCGAGTTAACCTGAGCATGCAGTGGGTTAGCAACTTGCTCTAGGTTGCTTGCAAATGACTTGAGTGAGAACCAAATGGCAATCTAAAAGTTACGAGTCAACACCAACCGTCAGACCACATGCACCTAAGTTACGTTCTGCTCGAATCACGCGTCGGTCTGGTATCATGTTTGAACGATAATATCAGCGTCCATGACGCATGGAGGCAATGATAAGCTATTATCAGTCGACATGATATCTAGACAGGCCGTGACACTACGACGACGAGCAATGCAAGTGTCATGCCCCACAATAATATAGCACAATAAGATTTCCAGTCCGTAATATGTGAAAAGTGGCGGTACTGTCAATCGAGAGGGGAATGGACAGAATATCACCCTTCTCCACCAACTAGGAGTACAGCAGCGTTGTAAGCTGCCTCAACAAAGTCCGGGGCATGGCCCAAGCTAAGAACAACTTTTAGTACAAATGAGCTTGAGAAACACATCTTGTGGATAGCATTTAGGTACTTTTGTGAAGGTTCAAATGTACAGCGTACCACCGTTGTGACCGCAGGTAAAGTCTCAAAAATAAGCGAGCAAGTATGCCGTGCCAGACGGCAGTGACACAAAGCAGCACGTGGGGATTCCCATTGAACTAAACTACCCTGATGTCACGATTACGTCAGCGATAAGCACGAGCTGCCAATGGGTCAGCACTAGGTATTGCAATCCCGAGATCCTGAATCCCGGGATCTCGGCCGTTTTCGCCAATCCCAAATGCCGGGATTGGCAACGTCTCAATTCCGGGATCTCAGAATTACAAAAATTAGCTAAAGTTGTACTTTTTTGCATGTTAAATGAAAGAAATAAGAATTTTAGCTGTCTGGAGAATAAAATATTTTCTGTGTGCTAGAGTACTACTTCGTCACCATCATCATCATCATCATCGTTGACAACCGTGGGCTCAATGCCCGTTGGTGTCTGACGGCATTGTTACTATCGCTGCCCACCGCTGCCTATCTAGGGCAGCGTGGGTTAACTCCTGCAGGGTTGCCCCACACCACTGCTCAATGTCATCTGACCATTCTTGGTGAGGCCGTCCTCTTTTGTTTGAACCATCCATCATTCCGAACACCAGGGTCTTTATCTTTCTGCTGTCGTT